>ENA-UOOM01001567-UOOM01001567.1-fermentation-metagenome-genome-assembly--contig:-NODE-1567-length-21464-cov-5.851838_pt1 | contig 21464 bp, 17 predicted proteins | sample MGYA00245781_ERZ724031 | MGnify/ENA primary metagenome ERZ724031 (study PRJEB28704, sample SAMN03018317) | fermentation metagenome | biome: anthropogenic terrestrial biome; feature: soil; material... | reverse complement strand
CTCTACATATTTTTTGGGGTATCTAACTCTGGAAGTTACTTTTTCAATTCACCTTTTATTTAATCTTTACAGGTGTAATAACAAAATCCACCCCATTATTGCGGAGTGGATTTTAAGCTAAAATTTACTATTAAATTATTATACATCATTACTACACATCGTTTGTATAGGGCACACAGAGTCATTTACCCCTACACCTCTCACATTCTGACCTCTGACCTCTGATTTCTGACCTCTAAAATGGCACACAGAGTCGTCTGCCCCTACATCTCAGGAGTAATCCTTTCCAGATGAATACCTGTCTCATGATCATTCAGGTTAGTCTTTTCCAGAGTGGCATCTTCAACATCTATAATATCCACTGCCAGGGTTTCGGTCTTGATATAGTCTTCAAAAAGCTCTACAGCTTTGAGAACCGCTTCATCTGCATACAGATATATACGGATATTGTCCATAACTTCATAATCGTTAGTTTTCCGCATCTGTTGAACCTTTGAAACCAACTCCCTAGCCAGGCCTTCATCGATAAGCTCCTGAGTAAGGGTGGTATCCAGAATGACAAACAAATTGTTATCTGCAGCCATATTGAAACCTTCTTTGGCAGTAATGGTAATCATTACATTTTCCTTGCTGATTTCATAGGGTTCACCATCCAGGTCCAAAGTCATGGATTCGCTGTTTTCCAACCTTGGAGCTGCATCTGATGCATCCAAACCAGCCAATGCTTTTCCAAGCAACTTTATTTTAGAACCTAATACCGGTCCTGCCACCTTAAAGTTGGGTTTCAGCTGGAAATCCATATATTTATTAAGGTCTTTTGCAAAGACAACCTCCTTAACATTAAGCTCTTCTTGTATCAAGGGTATCAGATGTGTAATCTTATCCTCATATTTTCCGTCTAGCAATACTTCTCCGATGGGCTGGCGCACCTTAATGCGAGCCGACTCACGAGAAGCGCGGCCTAAAGTAACCAAATCTCGTACTAAATCCATGGTTTCTTCCAATTCCGGATCAATTAACTCAGGGTAAGCCACAGGGTAATTGCTTAAGTGCACGGAAATGTCCCCTGTCAGGTTCCGGTAAATTTCTTCAGAAAGGAAGGGGGCAAAGGGAGCAAACATCTGGGCAAAGCCCACCAAAATTTCGTAAGTGGTATTATAAACTGCTTTTTTATCGACATCAAGCTCAGCAGCCCAGAACCTTCTTCTAGAACGGCGGATATACCAGTTGGATAAATCCTCATTAACAAAATCCTGCATTTGGCGAATAGCCCGAGTCATGTCATAAACATCCAAAGCTTCGCCCACAGATGCCTTCAAGTTGTTAAACTTGGACAATATCCATTTATCCAGCTCTGTTCTTTGCACATAGGGTATGAAAAATTCTCTGGGATCTACATCGTCTGTATTGGCATACAGGGTAAAGAAATGATAGACATTTTTTACTGTGCCGAAAAACTTACTTTGCACTTCACGTAAACCATCCAGATCGAAACGGGTAGGCATCCAAGGCGGTGATACATAGAGCAAATACCAACGCAGGGCATCGGCTCCATATTTATCAAACATTTCAAAGGGGTCTACAGTATTGCCCTTGGACTTGGACATCTTGCTGCCATCTTTGTCGAGAATCAAGTCGTTAACCAATACTGATTTATAGGGAGATTTCCCGGTAACAAAGGTGGAAATAGCTATTAAGGAATAAAACCATCCCCGAGTCTGGTCGATTCCTTCACAGATAAAGTCAGCCGGGAAAAGCACGTCAAAGTTCTCCTTATTATCAAAGGGATAGTGATGCTGGGCAAAGGGCATGGAACCGCTGTCAAACCAGCAATCGATTACATCTTTCACTCGAGTCATGGTGTCGCCGCATTTACTGCATTTTATATGCACATCATCCACATAGGGTCTATGGAGATCAATGCTTTCGTCGATTGTTTCAATTGCACGTTCTACCAACTCCTTGCGAGAACCGATACTTTCAATACTCCCACAATCACAACGCCAAATGTTAAGAGGTGTACCCCAATAACGAGATCGGGATATAGCCCAGTCATTCAGGTTATCCAACCAGTTTCCAAAGCGCTTTTCCCCAACATAATCCGGATACCAGGAAACGCCATTGTTGTTTTCTATCAATTTATCCTTCAGCTGAGTCATGGCAATGTACCAGCTGGGTCTGGCATAATACAGCAAGGGAGTATGGCATCTCCAACAATGTGGATAGTTGTGCACCATCTTTTCTCTTCTGAAAAGCTTGCCTTCTTCTGCCAGCCAGCGGATTATATCCGGGTCGGCATCCATGACAAACTTGCCCTTCCAGGGAGTTTCGGTATAAAGACCTCTTTCATCCACTGGTTGCATTACAGGCAGATTGTATTTAACCCCCGTCTGATAGTCATCTTCACCAAAAGCAGGAGCAGTATGAACAATACCTGTTCCATCTTCAGTAGTAACATAATCAGCCACTGTAACAAAGAAAGCCTTCTTATCAGCCTTTACAAAAGGCATTAACTGCTCATATTCAATATGCTCCAATTCTTTGCCTTGAAGTTCCTCCAAAACTTCAAACTCGCCACCCAGCACTATAGGTGCAAGGTGCTTCTCCACATAATAAATTGTATCCTCGAACTTTAGCTTCAGGTATGTCTCATTGGGGTGTACTGTCAGCGCTGCGTTGGAAGCTAAAGTCCATGGGGTTGTAGTCCAAACCAAGAAATACTCGTCTGCATCTTTGCGCTTGAACTTCACATATACAGTAGTAGTCTTTATCTCCTCATAGCCCTGAGCCACTTCGTGAGAAGCTAAACCAGTGCCGCAACGTGGACAATAGGGCAGAATCTTATGCCCTTCATAAAGCATGTCTTCCTTAAAAAACCGATCAAGAATCCACCATACGGTTTCAATATAGTCGTTATCAAGGGTGATATAGGGATTATCCATGTCAATTTCATAGCCCATGCGCTTGGTCATTTCACGCCATTGCTTTTCGTAAGCAAACACGGACTCACGGCATTTTTGGTTGAATTCAGCAATCCCATACTCCTCGATTTCCTGTTTGCTTGAAAGACCCAGCTGTTTTTCCACCTCAATTTCAACAGGAAGTCCGTGGGTATCCCAGCCGGCCTTACGCTTAACCTGATAACCTTTCATTGTTTTGTAACGGCAGACGGAATCCTTTAATGTACGTGAGATCACGTGATGGATACCAGGGTGACCATTGGCTGTAGGCGGCCCTTCATAGAAGATAAATTGCTTGTTGCCTTCCCTTGTTTCAATGCTTTTATTCAGTATTTGTATCTCGTCCCAGAATGCAGATATCTTCTTTTCATTATCGCTTACCGGTTGATTGGACAACGCCTTAAACTTTTCCATAATTTCATCCCTTCAAATAAAAGTTAAAAACCCCTGGCAAAATGCCAAGGGACGAATTTTTCGCGGTACCACCCGTATTATAAGGCAGAAAACAGCCTTATCGCTCCTAATAGGTAACGCTTTTCAAAAGCGGAGAGACTTACACAGTAATTACCCGAATACAGAGTATACCTTTCAGCCTTCAGCTCGGAGGTGATATTCAGTTCAGGACATCATCACAGCCTTTCACCAATTAGCCGCGTCTCTTTAATATCAGACCCTGACCTACTGTCCTCTTCACAGCCTTTATTGATTCCATTTGCAATTTATGATACTTGATAATATAATGTTTGTCAAGGCATTTTATCTGTCAGGAGCGATGTGTATGAAGCTGAAGTGGTATCAGAAACTGGAGAGAAAATATAGAAAATACGCCATACCCGATCTGATGAAGTACATTGTCATCATTAATGCGGTGGTCTTCGTTCTTAACATGCTCGTACCCCTAAGCAATTTATATGATAAGTTTTCACTGGATCCAACCAGAATTTTAAGTGGGGAAGTTTGGCGCTTAGTCACCTTCTTATTCCTTCCCCCCACATCCCATCCACTGTGGATTGTTTTTACCCTGTATTTTTACTATTTAGTGGGCAGTAATCTTGAGCAGCAGTGGGGAAGTTTTCACTTCAATCTCTATTACCTTATCGGTGTGCTTAGCACCATCGCTGCTGCCTTTATTGGATTTGGCACTGTATCAACAGAGCATTTGAATCTTTCACTTTTTTTAGCCTTCGCTCATTTGTTCCCGAATTTTGAGGTTCTAATTTTCTTTATCCTGCCCCTGAAGGTAAAATACCTGGCATGGTTAAACTGGGGCTTTATTGCATTGTCTCTAATATCCAATCCGATACCAATGAAGCTTGCAGCACTGGCTTCTGTTGTAAATTACTTTATTTTCTTTGGACCGGAGCTGATTTCCACTTTGAAGCTTCGTTGGTTAACATACAAAAATCGAAAACGATTCAGGGATGCCTTTAAAAACAAACGTCGTTAATGCAAGCAGGTTACTTATACACTTTGAAGTCAAAGAATTTGTTTTACCTTAGAATAGCATCAGGCTGACAGCCATTACAATCATCCCGGAAGCCAAGCCATATATGGACAAATGGTGTTCTCCATATTCTCTGGCAGTAGGTAGAAGCTGGTCAAAGGAAATGAAGACCATAATACCGCCTATGGCAGCAAAGACAATTCCAAAGAGGGTATCTGTTAAAAATTGAGATAAAATCAGATAACCTATAATGGCTCCTGCCGGCTCGGACATACCCGATAAAAATGAATAAAGAAAAGCTTTTTTTCGACTTCCTGCAGCATAAAATACTGGTACCGAAACTGCAATTCCTTCTGGTATATTATGTATTGCTATAGCGATTGCGATGCTTATTCCAAGGCTGGGATCACGCAGGGCAGATATAAAAGTAGCAAAGCCCTCCGGAAAGTTATGGATGCCCACAGCTAAAGCAGTCATTAATCCAGCACGAAGCAACTTGTTTTTGTTGGTTGCTATCACCTGATCCTGCTCTTCTTTATGTTCCATCAAGTGTTCTGACAAATCTGATGGTTCCTCCCCTGAAATTTCCTCTACCTTTCGAGCTTCATGGGGATTTTCGTAATCTGGAACCAATTTATCAATGAGGGCTATGACAAACATCCCAGCAAAAAAGGAGATTATTGTAACCCAACTTCCTGTTCGTGCTCCCAACTCCGATACTAGAGCTTCTCTGGCCTTTCCAAATATTTCAACAAAAGAAACATAAACCATAACCCCTGCAGAAAAACCTAGAGCAACCGATAGAAACTTTGCATTGGTTCGTTTAGTAAAGAAGGCAATGGCACCTCCTATACCTGTAGCCAAACCTGCCATCAGAGTAAGTGCAAAAGCTATTAAAACATTTTCACCCATGGAAAACCTCCTGCAATAATTTCAGTAAATAATTCAGTATATACTTAACCATTGCAGTAAATAAGCTAACATTATTTTAAGCTTTTATTGTTCTATTGCGTCCTATTGGGACACTTCTATTTGATAATTCCATCAATAGAACCTCCACCTAAGCATTCATCACCATCATAAAATACTACAAACTGACCTGGTGTAACTGCCTTTTGGGGTTTATCAAACTTTACCCTGCAGGTGTTCTCCCCAGTGATCTCCACTTGTACTCCTTGATCTGGTTGGCGATAACGGAACTTCGCTTGGCATGCAAATTGTTTGGCTGGCACTTGCCCAGCTATCCAGTTAATATCCTTAGCTGTAAGCCCTATAGAATAAAGGGCTGGATTTTTGTCTCCCTGTACTGCATACAGGATATTGTTCTTTAAGTCTTTATCTGCCACGAACCAAGGATCACCATTCCCAAAGCCTCCACCTATGCCCATACCCTTTCGTTGACCCAGAGTATAGTACATTAAACCATCGTGTTCACCTAACAGCTGGTTCGGTTCTTCCAGATTGCGAATTTCTCCAGATTGGGCAGGAAGATAATTACCCAGGAACTCCTTAAAATCACGCTCTCCAATAAAGCAGATTCCTGTGCTGTCCTTCCGCTCGGCTGTAGTTAATCCTGCCTTATTTGCGATGCGACGAACTTCTTGCTTTTCCATATCTCCAATTGGGAATATGGCCTTGCTTAACTGGGTTTGATTCAAAGCGCACAGAAAATAAGACTGGTCCTTACCCTTATCCACGCCTTTAAACAGATGAGTTCTGCCATCATGTCTTGAAACTCTTGCATAATGCCCGGTAGCCAAGTAGTCAGCCCCTATTTTCATGGCGTAATCTAAAAACATCTTGAATTTGATTTCCTTATTGCACAAAACATCAGGATTAGGGGTTCTGCCTCTTTTATATTCCTCCAGGAAATAGGTAAACACCTTATCCCAATACTCTTTAACAAAGTTTACAGAATAATAGGGGATTTCCAGCTGATTACATACTTTAACTGCTTCCTCATAATCCTCTGTTGCTGTACAGATTCCATCCTCGTCCGGCTCATCCCAGTTTTTCATAAAAACACCAATAACATTATAGCCCTGTTTCTTCAGCAACAGAGCAGCAACTGAAGAGTCCACCCCACCGGACATACCAACAACTATATTAATTTCAGAATTGGGCTTAGCCAATCCGCTCATACTTTAATCAGCCTTTCCTTTGACTTCAATTTGTTCATCACTATTTTTTCAGATCGTATGGCTTTCGTCAAGTGGATTTCATTTGTGTGTTTCATTTGTGACATTTCATCCATGGCGGTGGCACAGATGGGCTGCGAACAGCTATAGCGTACTAGCAGCTGTTAGAAAAAGAGAGATTTTATCCTGGATTGGATGCTGCCTCTCTCTTTGTACATGTATAACACAAGCTTACGATTAAATCAGACGGGATGTTGCTTTATTTCTATAGTGCAGCTGCAAATTTCCTGCCGTACTCTACACATTGAGCAATACTGTCTTCATCTGGGTTCCATAGAGCTCTTATTCCATCATCTACAAGCTCCAATCCGCATTCTTCCAGCAGCCTGCCAATCATTTTTGCTGACTCGCCGCTCCAGCCATAACATCCAAATGCAGCTGCCTTTTTATTTTTAAATTCCAAGCCGCGTATTTCCTCTAAAATGGCAGCAATAGAAGTTAGAACTCCCTTATTTATGGTTGGTGAACCAACTAATAACGCCTTTGATTTAAATACTTCAGTTATGATGTCGTTTTTATCTGTACGACCTGCATTGTAAAGCTTAACCACAATCTCAGGATCCTCAGCCTTGATCCCTGCAGCTATGGCTTCAGCCATACGCCTGGTTCCATTCCACATAGTGTCGTATATCAAGGTAACCTGATTCTCTTGATAGTCCTGAGCCCATTTTGCGTATTGCTCTACAATTTGAAGAGGGTTATCTCTCCAAAGAATCCCATGGCTGGTGCAAATCATGGAAACTGGCAGATTCAGACTTACAAATTCTTCTATCTTTTTTTTAACGAATCTGCTGAATGGTGTTAAGATATTTGCATAATATTTTATTGCCTCTTGGTACAGCTCAGCCTGATCCACTTGGTCATTAAACATGAACTCGGTAGCATAATGCTGCCCGAAAGCATCATTGCTGAACAAAATATTATCTTCTGTAAGATAGCAAAACATTGTGTCTGGCCAATGGAGCATTCTAGCTTCCAGGAAGACCAGTTCTTTGGTTCCCAGATTAATCTTATCACCAGACTTAACCTCTACGAAATTCCAGTCTTGATGATAATGACCTTTGATCGATTTGATGCCATTTCTAGTGCAGTAGATCGGCGTGTTCGGGATTTCCTTCATCAATTCGGGAAGGGCTCCGCTGTGATCTATCTCCCCATGGTTGGCTATTATGTAGTCAATTTTGTTTAGATCAATTTCTTTTTTCAAATCAGCCACAAATTCTTTTGCAAATGGCTGCCACACTGTGTCAATCAAAGCTACCTTCTCATCTCGTACCAGATAAGAATTATAAGACGAACCTCTATGGGTGGAATATTCCGCACCATGAAACTCACGCAGCTCCCAGTCTTTTTTCCCTACCCAGCTTACGCTGGCATTTAACTGAATACTCATATTGTACCTCCTCGATTTTCCATTGTACTAGTAGCTTGTAACAACATTTTCATAAAATCTTTCAATATCATCCTGTGGAATTGAGTCGGATCTTTTCTGTTCAGATTCCTCAGTAAACTCGGAATGACAAGATTTAAGTGTTACAGCATACTAAGATATACCATATATGTACCCCATATTCATAGCTTTTATCTATTATTTTAGATTTCCTTGGTTTTTAAATACTATTCTCAAGCTGAAAATTGTAAATTAATATGTAACGAGCCTTTGCTGTTTAGATTTACTCTCCCTTGGGTAAGAATAATTATTGACATAGTATATTTTTCTAGGAGTTCACTCACAATACAGTAAAGGAGGTCGGCACATGACTAAGGACAATAATAAATCGAAGAAGAAGAAAGAGCCGGTTGAAAAACATGACACTGCTGCTTGGGCAAATATTAAAGATCAAAAACCTGTTACTCGTGTCCACCTGCCCAGCGAAGATGAAGTATCCAACGCCAAGGAATATGTTGATGAAAACCAGAAGTAAGGACAGTTTGCTTTGCACTATGAATTGTTCTGCAGCTGATACCGTCATGGCTGACCCAAGAAGATAATGAATACCAGTAATACGAAGGAAAAAAGCTGCTGCAAGCTTTATCAGTTTGCAGCAGCTTTTTGCTTCTCGTTTATTTCATCTTTACTATCTATGCTTCTTATCTTTAATATCTATCTTTCCCACCGATAGTGTTAGTCCTTGGAATAATCCGCTTCAGCCATCCGTTTGTAGCCGGCATATCTTTCTTTTGCATGCTCTTCGGCCTTTGCAAACATATCATCTGCGATATCCGGGAAAGTATTCTTTAAGGAAGTATATCGAACTTCAGAGTTAATAAATTTCTGGAAATCTTCCTTAGGCTCCTTGGAATCCAACTGGAAGGGGTTTTTGCCCTGAGCCTTCAATTCGGGATTATAACGATACAGATGCCAGTAACCGGTATCTACCGCAAATTTTTCTTGATTCATACTGGTTCCCATACCTGTTCTAATTCCATGATTGATACAAGGTGAGTATGCAATGATTAGGGAAGGACCATCATATTTTTCTGCTTCACTTATGGCACGGATTGTATGGTTCATGTTAGCACCCATGGCAATTTGTGTTACATAAACATAGCCATAGTTCATAGCCATAGCACCTAGATCCTTCTTACGGATCTTTTTGCCGGAAGCTGCAAATTTAGCTACAGCTGCAGTAGGTGTTGACTTGGATGACTGTCCGCCGGTGTTGGAATAAACCTCTGTATCCAGAACCAGAATGTTAACATTTTCACCGGAAGCCAGAACATGATCCAAGCCGCCATAACCAATATCATAAGCCCAACCGTCACCACCGATAATCCATTGGGAAGGTTTGGTCAGATAATCCTTTTTGTCAAGGATTTCAGAAATAATCTGATTACTCTTGTTACTTTCTTTCTCAATAGCTTCCAATACTTTTGCAGAAGCATCCTTGGATTTTTCACCATCATCACTATCATCCAGCCAAGCTTTAAAGGCATTTTTTGTGTCTTCCGATATATCTGAATCCAGACCTTCCTTCATGAAATCAGCAAGCTTCTCACGAATTTGTCTTACACCTACGAACATACCATAACCGAACTCAGCATTGTCTTCAAAGAGAGAGTTTGCCCAGGCAGGACCTTTTCCTTCTTTGTTTACTGTATAGGGGATGGAAGGTGCACTGGCTCCATAAATAGAGGAGCAGCCAGTAGCATTGGCAATCATCATACGGTCACCAAAGAGCTGGGTTAACAGTTTGATATAAGGGGTTTCACCGCAACCGGGGCACGCACCGTGGAATTCAAACAAGGGAGTAACAAACTGACTGCCCTTTAAGGTGTTCTTAGCCATAACCCCTTCTTTGTTTGTAATAGTGTCGGCAAAGACAGCGTTTTCATATTCCAAATCAATTTGCTCTTCAGCATCCTTCATAATAAGAGCTTTCCCAGGAGCGGGGCAGATATCAGCGCAGTTACCGCAGCCGGTGCAATCCAAGGGACTGACCTGTATACGATATTGCAAACCATCCATGCCCCTTCCAACGGGCTTTTTGGTTTTGAAGCTGTCTGGTGCCTTTGCCAACTCTTCCTCATTTACTAAATAAGGCCGAATAACGGCATGGGGGCAGACCAAAGAACATTGATTGCATTGGATGCACTTTTCCAGCTGCCATTCAGGAACATTTACAGCAATGCCTCGTTTTTCAAAAGCTGTGGTGCCTGTGGGAAAGGTGCCATCATGCATATTGGCTTCTATAAAGGTGCTGACAGGCAGATCATCGCCTTTTCTTCTTTCCATAGGTCTTTGAATGTTCTTGATATAAGCTGGCTCATCGTTAACTGCATTGTTGTTATCATCTTTGGCATCAGCCCATTTTGCAGGTACATTTACCTCAACCAATGCTTCGATGCCCAGGTCTACAGCCTTATGGTTCATTTCTACGATCTTCGGACCTTTTCTGCCATAGGATGTTACTATGGAGTCCTTCAAATATCTGACAGCATCTTCCAGTGGGATTACATTGGCCAATTTGAAAAATGCAGACTGCATAATCATGTTAATCCTATTGCCCAAGCCCACATCAGAGGCAATTTTGATAGCATCAATAACATAAAATTTCAGCTTTTTGTCTGCAATTGTCTTCTTTAGCTCAGCAGGCAGCTTTTCATCCAGCTCATCTTCTGTCCAGGGGCAATTAAGAACGAAGGTGCCGCCTTCTTTGATTCCCTTAGTTACATCAGTCTGATTTATGAATGATCTGTTATGGCAGGCAATATAATCTGCAGAGTTTATTAGGTAAGGGGATTTAATCGGTGTTTTACCAAAACGCAAGTGAGAAACCGTAGTTCCACCAGATTTCTTACTGTCATAGTCAAAGTAACCCTGGGCATATAAGTCGGTGTGGTCACCAATGATCTTAATGGCAGACTTGTTGGCACCAACTGTACCATCGGAACCCAGACCCCAGAATTTACAAGAGATTGTGCCTTCAGGTGTGGTGTTGACTTCTTCTTTTATGTCTAAAGAAGTATTAGTTACATCATCTATGATACCGATTGTGAAATTATCTTTTGGTTGTGCACTTTCCAAGTTGCGGTATACTGCAATAATCTGGGAAGGCGTAGTGTCCTTGGAACCTAGTCCATAACGTCCGCCAACCACAACAGGTTTATTGTCTTGTTTGTAGAATACATGAAGTATATCCTGATAGAGGGGCTCACCCAAAGAACCGGGCTCTTTCGTTCTATCCAGTACAGCAATTTTCTTTACGGATTCAGGCAGAACCTTAAGGAAATGCTCTGCTGAGAAGGGACGATATAAACGAACACGAATGGTGCCTACTTTTTCACCCTTGCTCATAAGATAGTCTATGGTTTCGTCAATAGTATCACAGACAGAACCCATAGCGACTATAACATATTCAGCATCGGGTGCACCATAATAATCAAAGGGATGGTAGACTCGCCCTGTAATTTTTGTGATTTCCTCCATATAGTGAGATACTACTGCTGGTACATTATTTATATACTGATTAGCAGCCTCCCTGCCTTGGAAGTAAATGTCTGCATTTTGAGCGCTACCCTTAACAGTCGGACGGTTGGGGTTAATGGAACGATTACGAAAGCTTTTTACTGCCTCAAAGTCTACTAGGCATTTTACATCATCATAATCAATTACTTCTATTTTCTGAACCTCATGTGAGGTGCGGAAACCGTCAAAGAAATGAAGGAAAGGTACACTGGACTTGATAGCTGATAAGTGAGCAACTGCTGCCAGGTCCATTGATTCCTGAACGCTTGAAGATGCCAGAAGGGCAAAGCCTGTTTGACGGCAAGCCATGACATCCTGGTGATCGCCAAAAATGGACAGTGCATGTGCTGCCAATGCCCTTGCACTTACATGAAAGACTGCCGGTAACAATTCTCCTGCCATTTTGTACATATTGGGAATCATCAACAAAAGACCTTGTGAAGCTGTATATGTAGTAGTCAGTGCCCCAGCGGCTAGTGAACCGTGTACTGTTCCGGCAGCACCTGCTTCGGACTGCATCTCAACAACCTTGACTTCCTGTCCAAAAATATTTTTCTGCCCATGGGCGGACCATTCATCCACATTTTCTGCCATTGGAGAAGATGGAGTAATGGGATAAATAGCAGCAACTTCGGTAAAAGCATAGGACATATAAGATGCTGCCTGATTGCCGTCCATGGTTTTAATTAGTTTCGCCATAGCGATTCCTCCTCTTGGTAATTATTTACATAATATAATAAATTTAAATATCTAACCTTGCTGTAATTCCTGTATCCATCCTAGAATATTATCTGTTTCGACAGGATAATTAATGCATAAGGCATAGAAAACTTGACCTATTGATTAGGTCCGTGACTATTCTATCATTTTTTGTACCATATGTATAGGTGCTTTTTTTGATACAGGGATTGGTTCACAATTATCGTTACTATATTTTCCTGCTTCCTGGTTTAACTACAGGGATGTTTTCTTTGCACAGAGGGCATTCCTCTTCTTCATATGAGATTACTTCCATAGATAATAGACTTTCAGTTCTGACACCTAGATCCACTTTGCCTGCACTTCTATCAACTAGGAGAGCAGCTCCTACAATATTGACCCCCGTTCCTCTAACCAGATCTATAACCTCTTTTATAGACCCTCCTGTAGTTATGACATCCTCAACGATAAGCACATTATCTTCTGGCATAATGCAAAAACCTCTTCGTAATTCCAGGTTTTCATTTACTCTTTCTGCAAAAATCGCTTTAGCTTTTAATTGTCTTGCCATTTCATAAGCGACGATTATACCGCCCATAGCTGGCCCAATAACTACATCAATTTTCTCTCCTTGGAATCTTTCAGCCAAATCCTTGCAGAGAGTTTCAGTAAAATGAGGGTATTGAAGCACTTTGGCACATTGCATATATTGGTCGCTGTGACGTCCTGAGGTTAAACGAAAATGTCCTTTTAGAAGCGCTTCCGATTCAAGAAAGATATTCTCTATTTCCTTATTTGTCAGCATAATAAGCCTCCATCTCTTCTAATATTTTTTTAGCAGCCAAGGCTGGATCTGGCGCATTGGTTATGGGTCTTCCGACTACTAAATGTGTTGCACCTACCTTAAGAGCATCACTTGGTGTTGTTATTCTTTTTTGGTCGAATACATTGCTGCCTGCGGGTCTGATACCAGGTGTAACTATAAGAAATTCGCCTCCACAAAGGTCTTTGATTAAAGTTGCTTCTTTTGGAGAAGACACAACACCATCCAAGCCTGAGCTTTTAGCCAACTGTGCCCAGCTTCCAACTACTTCAACCGGCTCCTTATCCAAACCGATTTCTTTTAAGTCCTCTGTACCCAGACTGGTTAAAACTGTTACTGCGATTAAGCTGGGTTTTATTATGCCTAGTTTGCTGGCTTCATTTGCCACAGCCTCCGCAGCTGCTTCCATCATTTTGCTCCCTCCGGAAGCATGTACATTTAATAAATCCACGCCTAGCCTCGTTAAGACCCTGCTGGATTGAGCAACCGTGTTGGGAATGTCGTGCAATTTCAGGTCGCAGAATATCCTGCCGCCTCTATTTTTAATGACCTCTATAATCTTCGGTCCTAAACTGGTATACAGCTGTAAGCCAACCTTAAACATACCAACATAGGGATTTAGCTTATCAACCAAACTTTCCACTTCCTGCAGTGTATCCACATCCAATGCTACAATTAAGCGTTCTTTACAATTCACTTTCCCACTTCCCTTCTCTAAACTTTAATTACGCTAAAATTCTTCGCTGGCGCTCTGAATGATAAACGAATGTTTTATACTTTATGTGCCACTCCAATTAAGGAGCTTAGCTTTAAAACATTATGCTCCACACAATACTTTTCTAAATCACTTACCAAATCAACACTTGCAGAAGGATTTATGAAATTACCTGTCCCTACTGCTATGGCTGCAGCTCCAGCCATTATAAACTCCAGAGCATCCTCTACAGTAACAATTCCTCCCATACCAATTAAGGGAATGCTCACATTCTTGTAAACCTGCCAAACCATACGCAGAGCAACCGGTTTAATAGCAGGACCGGATAGCCCTCCAAAGGTGTTTCCCAAGTGAGGTTTCTGTTTTTTAATGTCAATAGCCATTCCCAAAAGGGTGTTAATCAGAGAAATGATGTCTGCACCAGCGTCTTCTACTGCAATTGCAATTTCTACAACACTGGTTACATTAGGTGACAGCTTTACGATTACCGGCAAATCCGTATTTTTCTTTACTTCCTTAACAACTCTTGCCGCTTGATAGGGATCTGTTCCAAATTCCATGCCACCTGCCTTTACATTAGGGCAAGAGATATTTACTTCTATGGCAGCGACTCCATCAATGGAAAGTTTTTTAGCTAATATACCGTATTCATCAACTGTATTTCCTGAAATGTTAACGATGAAATTTGTGTTAAATTTTTTTGTTTCCGGTAAAATATCTCGAATAAAACCATCTACCCCTGGGTTTTGCAGCCCTATGGCATTTAGCATACCTGCAGAAGTTTCAAAGATGCGTGGTGAAGGATTGCCAGTTCTAGGATATAGGGTTGTCCCCTTAACTATAATTCCACCCAGCCTTTCCAAATCCATGTATGGAACAAATTCCAGTCCATAGCCAAAAGTACCCGACGCAGTCAAAACTGGGTTCTTAAGCTTCAGCTTGCCTAAGTCAACACTTAAATCTGGTTTAGACATTTTCCCACACCACCTCTCTGCTATTAAAGACAGGCCCCTCTACGCAAACCCTTTGATATATTTCCTTACCATCAACAATCATCTTGCGTGAACAGCCTAAGCAGGCTCCTACCCCGCAGGCCATAAGGGATTCCATTGAAACTTGGCATGGAATTTCATATCTCTCAGCTAATTGTGCAACACTCTTTAGCATGACCTCTGGACCGCAGGCATACAGCATACCGTAATTCCTGGCAGCCAATTCCCTTTCCAGTGGAACAGTTACCAGACCTTTTTCACCAAAGCTGCCATCCAAGGTAGTGATTTGTAGATTGGAGCTATGTTTCTTGAATTCATCTATTCTAAGAATTTGTTCTTTTGAATTGTATCCCAGTATCATTGTAGAATTAAAAAACTGCCTTCTTACTTCTTTTGATAAAAATAATAATGGTGCAACCCCGATTCCGCCGCCAACTATTAAAAGCTTTTGGATAGAATAATCAGGCAATGTAAATCCCTTACCCAAAGGCCCTAAGATATCAACATACATTCCTTCTCTTTTCTCACTTAAGAGCTTTGTCCCTTTTCCTTTCACTTGATACAGAAGACTGATAGTACCCAGTTTTTTATCAGTATCATGAATGCTGATTGGCCTTTTTAACAGTGGCTCATAACTATCAGAAACCCGAACTTCTACAAATTGACCCATTACAGCATTCTTTGCAATCTCAATAGCATCAATTACCATGAGCATATGATTAGGGCTAATTTCTTTATGATAAATCAGCTTTCCATTGTGTTGAAACATTATATGACAACTCCATCTCGCATCACTATTTTTCCACTTACTATGGTACAGACTGGCCAACCGGTTAACTCCCAACCATCAAAGGGGGTATTCTTCCCTTTGGAATAAAAGTTTTCCTTTCGAACAACAGCCTTTTTCTGAGGATCTATTACACTTATATCTGCTTCCTTACCAACTTGTAGGCTGCCTAAAGGTATGTCCAAAATTTCTGCCGGCTTTATGGTCATTTTCGAAATCGCTTGCTCCAAGCTAAGAATACCTTTTAGAACTAATTCGCTATAAACAAGAGGCACAGCCGTCTCCAAGCCTACCAGGCCATTTGCTGCATATGCATATTCAACATCTTTATCCTCTCTTGCATGCGGCGCATGGTCTGTAGCGATTGCATCTATAGTATCATCTGCCAATCCTTCTAAAATTGCTTCTCTATCGGCTTTTGCCCTTAATGGTGGACTCACCTTGGTATTCGTACTATAGCCCTTTACCGCTTCATCTATAAGAGTAAAATGATGAGGTGTAACATCACAAGTTACCTTCAAACCTTTTCTCTTTGCTCGTCGTACCAATTCCACTGCTCTTGCAGTGCTTATATGGGTAATGTGCATCTTACTGTCTGTCAGCTCGGATAAAATGATATTTCTGGCCACCATTACATCCTCGGAAGCACCAGGAATACCTCGCAGACCTAATTCAGTTGATACAAAACCTTCATGCATGTATCCCTCGTTTGCCAGGCTTAAATCTTCGCAGTGTTCCATGATGGTCAAATCAAACATTTTCGCATATTCCAAGGCTCGGCGCATAATCTCGGCACTTTCTACAGGCATCCCATCATCAGATAGAGCAACAGCCCCAACCCGCTTCAAGTCACCAAATTCAGTTATCTCTTCATTGTTGTTTGCCTTGGTGATATGGGCGATGGGAAACACCTTTACCCTGCCCTCTGAAGCTGCTTTTTGCTTGATATAGTTAACTACAGCCATATTGTCAGTGATTGGATTTGTGTTAGGCATGCAGGCAACTGCTGTAAACCCTCCAGCTGCAGCAGCTTGGGTACCGCTTGCTATGGTTTCCTTATGCTCATAACCGGGATCCCTTAAGTGTACATGCATATCGATTAAACCAGGCGTTACTATTTTTCCACTTGCGTCAATCACTTCATCTGCTTCTTTGGAAATAGTATCTTCTATGCTCATGATAGTACCGTTTTCTATAAAAATATCCTTCAAAGCATCTGTTTTACTTGCAGGATCAATTACTCTTCCGTTCTTAATTAATATTTTCATAAGCGCTCTTTCCCCCCAACATTAGGTATAAAATAGCCATACGAATGGCTACACCATTGGTTACTTGTTCATCTATAGAGGAATGTGTGGATTCATAGACATCAGTCATAATTTCTACCCCGCGATTCATAGGACCGGGGTGCATGACTAAAACATCCTCTTTTGCCAATGCCATTCTTTCATTTGTTAATCCAAACAGTTGTGAATATTCACGAAGTGAAGGTAATAAACCTTTTTTCTGTCTTTCTTTTTGCAGCCTCAGGACATTGACTACATCAACTCCTGCCAATGCTTTTTCTATATTATAATATTGCTTTACTCCCATTTTTTCAACTTCCGGCGGCATTAGTGTAGACGGACCTACTACCCTTACCTCAGCCCCGAACTTGCTCAGTCCCCAGATATTGGATCTTGCTACCCGGCTGTGCATGATGTCTCCTAATATTGCTACCTTCAAATTTGCCAAATTACCTTTCTTCTGCCTCATAGTAAATAGATCCAGCAAACCTTGAGTAGGATGCTCATGCATTCCATCGCCGGCATTGACAACTCCAGATTTGACATTCTTAGCTAATAGGTGCGGTGCGCCTGCAGCTGAATGCCTTATCACAATTAAGTCTGTTCCCATAGCCTCAAGGGTTCTCCCTGTATCAATGAGGGATTCTCCTTTTGCAACGCTGCTGTTAGCGATAGCCAGGTTTGAAGTATCCGCACTTAGATATTTGCCAGCCATCTCAAAAGAGCTTCTGGTACGGGTGCTGTTCTCATAGAATAAGGTAACCATGGACTTCCCCCGAAGGGTTGGCACTTTCTTGATGTCTCTGTAGATAATATCCTTCATAACCTCTGCTGTATCCAATATGCTTAGGATTTCATCTGCAGAGTGTTCTTCCAATCCAAGTAAATCTTTTGTTCTCCACATATTCTTATTATACACCTTCCTTTACAAGTATTTTTACCTATAGTTTATAAATAATAAAAAAACCTCCAAGGAGGTTCAGATAAGGTGTACAAGTATAGCTATAGCTTACCTAAAGCTCCTTTTGACATCACAGTGCCAATTTAAAGGAGTACTTTATTTAATTAGAGGTTTTATTACTTATACAAATTCATGGATTTCCACATTATCCATTCCATCGATTTCTTCAACATTAACAGCAATCAACTCTTTTCTGGAAGTTGGAATATTTTTACCTACAAAGTCGGCTCTGATTGGCAATTCTCGATGCCCTCTGTCGATTAGTATAGCAAGTTGAGTTAGCTTAGGGCGTCCTAAATCAACCAAAGCATCTAAAGCAGCTCTCACTGTTCTACCGGTATACAGGACATCATCGACCAGGATTATCTTTTTATTGTTGATGGAAAAAGGAACCTCTGTCTTGTGAACGATTGGTTGTACTGCCAAGGTAGTTAAATCATCCCTGTAGAGGGTAATATCAAGGATGCCAACGGGAACTGACACTCCTTCAATTTCTTTAATAATGGCAGCAAGCCTTTCTGCTAAAGGAACGCCTCTTCTGCGAATACCGATGACAGCTAAATCATCAATACCTGTATTCTTTTCAATAATTTCATGGGCTATTCTGGTGAGTGCCCTTCTCATCATTTCGGCATCCAATACCCTTGCTTTAAATACCGTATCTTTTAGATCTGCCACTGTATCGCCTCCTATAATAAACAAAACCTCTCGAATAAGAATTACACATATAATAAAAGCCTATCCATAATCAGGACAGGCTGAACACACATAATAGGTAACTTACAAAACAAGTCTGTTATTTGTGCCTTCCTGATTTCTCTGAACCAGTCTTAAAGGACATCTTGCTTAAATTGTAAACGAGTACCTTGTTATTGTCAATGTTTTTTTGCTTGTTTTAGCAGGTTTTTAGCAGGTTTTTTAGTGCGCTATTTTTTATTGTAATCCAGGGCTATTGTTAACCTACTTTATCCGCCGCAGAATAAACTCATCGTGTTTGCTAACCTCAGCTTCGATACGAGTTAGCTTGTCATCATTTTGCTTGTAGCCATCAAATAAGGCGTCAAGCTTTGCACCATGATCATTTTCAATATGTATGACCCTCTTTTTGATGTCAGCAACTTCACCTTTTAAGCCTTTGATGCCGCCTTTTACTTCCTGCATCTCGGTCTTCAAGCCTTGCACTTCACCTTTCAAACCTTTGATGCCGCCTTTTACTTCCTGCATCTCGTTTTGTAGATCCTGCACATTATTTGTGAGATTGCCTACTTGAGCCGCAACCAGCTCCAATAACTCCCTATCAGTCATTTGAAATCCTCCCCCATATTTTTTTCCTTGCTATACGATGAAGTAATAACTAAGTTGCTCACTCTTTAATTGTACTACAATATGCTAACGGGAACAAGTGTTCTTATGGAATTTTTTGGGAAAGTTTTTCATAACCTTTTCTAATCAATAAACCTGTGCCACATATCTCCTCAAGTTTTCAAGTCCAACTTCTATTCCCTTTAGCGGTTCCTCCATGCCTTCAAACTCAATGGATAAAACGCCGTTATAAGCTTTGTTCTTCATAATTTTCAAGCACTGGACAATAGGTACTACCCCATGACCTATGATAGAACCTCTTAGGTAATTTCCACCACGACTGGTGAACCATCCACTGCCTGGATCAGGCTCATTACCGGACTTAACATGGAAATCTTTTGCATGAACATGGAAGGCATACGGCATTAATCGACCTACCGCATGTTCTGGTGCTTCATCAACACAGAGGAAATTGCCCATGTCAACTAACAAGCCGAAATTAGGATGATCTACAGCTGTGACTAATCTCTCTACCCTATCACTGTCTTGGGCGAATTGTCCATGGTTTTCCACCATGGTTTTAATTCCCTTTTCTGCTGCGTATTCGCTTACTGCTCGGCAGCCTTTTGACATTCTGGGAAGTGCTGCATCAAAGCTGGGCACACCCTTGTAACCTTCTGCAAAACCCCAGGCAGCATCGTGTCGCATTCCAGGGCTTCCCAGAATCTGAGCTATATCTACTTCACCTTTAAGCCTCTCGATTTCTGCATCCAAATCACCGTTACATCCATTAAGAAAGTCACCTGCTATGGTATAATTGGCGATTTCAATACCAACTCGATCACATTCTTCCTTAACTTTAGGAGCAAAGCTAAGAGGGGTTTCCCCTTCCGGCAGAGTTAAGGTAGAAAACTCAATTACATCAAAGCCCATTTCCTTTACCTTTGCAATAATGTCCAGCTGAGACATAACACCGCTTCTGACTAATTTACTAAAACTATAAGAACTAACACCGATTTTCATAATTAACATCCTCCTCCAAATCTCATCAAATTTAGGTTATCCCATCCGAGAACCTCTGTCAAGAGTTCTCACCCAATTCCAACAACAGCTTTTTTAGGAATTAAGTTATTCAAATTCCAGCCTGTTATATCTAAAATATTTCAGTAAAATAGAAACACCTAAGCGATATTACTGTGTGCTACCAGCACAAGCAATAATTTTCGTACAGCAGTAAAACAGGCTTTAAACAGTAAACCGTCAAACTAACAAGAAAGAGAACATATGGGTATGATAACGAACACTTAAATGGTTATGAATTCATATAGTTTGTGGAAAACAAAAGAAGGCAAAAACGCCTTCTTTTTGCATTATTCAGTATTCAGCTTTAGAATCATTCAGTAGCTTGACAAACAAATTATGAATCTCAGGATATTTTCTCTTGATGTTCAGTGGCTTAATATTATTATCAGTAAAAGCATGGACTGTGCTGCCATTGGCAAGCATTACTCCATCTTCCTCTCGAATTACCTCATATTCCATAATCAGCCTGACACCTGCATATTTGCTTATCCAGGCACGAATACATATCAGATCATCATATTTTGCTCCTCGAAGGTAGTTACAGTGAGTTTCCAGCAAGGGGAGCATAACACCGTTTTCCTCCATGTCTCTATAACTTAAACCTGCATTGCGCATGAATTCTGTTCTTGCCACCTCAAACCATGTGTAGTAATTGGAATGGTGAACTACACCCATCTGATCAGTTTCCTTATAACGAACCCGAAATTTAACCTCTGTGATATTCATACAGCCATCTCCATTCTCTTTGCTCAGAGCTCACATGACTCCCCGTTCAATCTAACACCTTTGCTCTTATAATATCATAAGGATTAGTGGAATGGTAAGAATCGATAGAATTGTAGATATGCTGATCAACCTGGACGCCAGCGCGGCATCTCCCCCAAATTTCTCAGCATATATTGCTGTATTGGCTGCAGCAGGCATGGCTGTCAGGATAACAGAAACCTGTAGCACCTTTCCCGGCAAAGGAAACAAGCTTAAGATCCCATATACCAGGAGAGGCAAAATTATCAGCCGTACTGCAGAACCCACATATATTTCCTTTCCACGAAACAATTGATTAAATGGTACATTTGCCAACAAGCATCCAACTATCAGCATGGATAATGGGGAGGTCATAGAGCCTACCATTGAAATTGCTTCAGAAATTGGTTTGGGCAATTGAATTTGAAGGAGGAAAAGCAGCATACCTGCAGCTACGGATATGATGATGGGATGAGTCAGTATCTTTTTAAAGGTACCTTT
>ENA-UOOM01001566-UOOM01001566.1-fermentation-metagenome-genome-assembly--contig:-NODE-1566-length-21484-cov-10.692893_pt1 | contig 21484 bp, 18 predicted proteins | sample MGYA00245781_ERZ724031 | MGnify/ENA primary metagenome ERZ724031 (study PRJEB28704, sample SAMN03018317) | fermentation metagenome | biome: anthropogenic terrestrial biome; feature: soil... | reverse complement strand
CCCTTACAAGGCAATTGTTCAATATGACAGGCCTTGTGCCGCTGCATGCGGCGTTAATGCCATAGAAAGTGATTACTTGGGAAGAGCTAAGATAAACAGGGACAGATGCACATCCTGCGGAGCTTGCATCACTCAGTGCCCCTATGGAGCCATAGCAGATAAATCTCAAATATATCAGCTGATAAAAGCACTGAAAACCAACAATCACATGTATGCCATCATAGCACCTTCATTTTTGGGACAATTTGGTCCATTGGCAACCCCTGTTCAGATATTTGAAGGCATAAAGAAGCTTGGATTTGAAGATGTGGTAGAAGTAAGCTTAGGAGCTGATATAACAACATTACGGGAAGCCAATGAATTTCTTGAAAGAGTTCCGGAAGAAATTCCTTATATGGGAACAAGTTGCTGCAATTCCTGGACTATAATGGTTGAAAAAATGTTCCCGGATCAATATGAGTATATATCTGATTCTGCATCTCCAATGGTTGAAACAGCAAAGTATATTAAGAATAAGGATCCCGAAGCTAAAATAACATTTATAGGACCTTGCATATCAAAGAAATTGGAAGCATTGAGAAAAGATGTTAAGGACTATGTTCATTTTGTTATAACCTTTGAAGAGCTTATGGGCATGTTTGTTGCGAAAGGCATAGAACTGTCCGAAATAGAAGTATCTAAAGAAATACAGGATGCTTCGACATTAGGACGTGGCTATGCGATAGCCGGAGGAGTAGCCGAGGCTGTCAAAAAGACTGCTCAAACAATAGATCCTTCAAAGGAAATAAATGTTGAAGGCGCTTCTACTTTACATGAGTGTGTAAAGCTGATGAGACTGGCAAAGGCAGGAAAGAAAAACGGGTATTTGTTAGAAGGCATGGCATGTCCCGGCGGGTGTATTGCAGGACCGGGAACATTGGCTTCATTTAACAGAGTACGAAAGGTTGTAACTGAATTTAAAAATCAGGCAGCATTCAAAACTCCGTTTGACAACAATATTATAGATGAAAAATTGAGGAAAAAATAAAGAAATCCTTCCTAAATAATTGCTATTATTAGGAAGGATTTCTTTAAGGGTTTGTGTATTATTACCCTTTTAGGCAATAAAAAAGTCTCAAGGGAAGAGGCCGGTGAATATAAAAATAAGCTAAATTCACAAAAAACCATTGATGTTAAGCATATTTTGTATTATAATAAACAATACATAATAAAACAAGGCAGCAGAGACCGTTGATATTAAAGAACCATATGAACGTGAGGTTGTAAACGATAAGTCCAAGGATGAAACGTAATAATTGTATGAAGCAATCAAGCAATGGATAAGCCTAATAAGGTTTTGCGTTGACCGTCCAAAGAACAATAAAGGGTTGTCCTATGTGTTATTATAAAAATAAAATAACGCTCAGGGCAACATTTTCGTTATGCTGTGCCTTGAGCAAAACGAAAGGGATGGATATAAAAATGAAAAAATTTCTATCTATTGTATTAATTTTTTTAATGGTTTTAAGTTTAGCTTCATGTGCTCAAACTCCAACAGAGCAAAATGAAAAAACCGAACAGGAATCATTATTTAATCCTGGTACTTATAAAGCAGAAGTCTATGGAAATAATGACTACATTGAGGTAGAGGTAAAGGTCGATGAAAGTAAAATTCTATCGGTGGATGTTACAAAAAATTCTGAAACCAAATTTATCGGAGATAAGGCAATTGAGTTAATACCAAAACAAGTTGTCGAATATCAAACATTATCAGTTGATACGATTTCAGGCGCTACTGTAACCAGTGCTTCATTAAAGTCAGCAATTTCAGATTGCATCAAACAAGCGGGAGCTGACCCATCTAAATTGAACGCTGAGATACCTCCTATTGGTGAAAAGAAAACAGAAGTAACTAAAAAGGAGGCAGATGTAATAGTAATAGGTGCCGGCGGTGCAGGTTTATCAGCTGCTGCAACAGCTGCTGAAAAAGGTGCTAAAGTTATCGTAATTGAAAAAATGCCATTAATCGGCGGCAATACAGCAAGATGTGCGAGTGCTTACAATACTTCCGATTCAGAGCGCCAAAGTGCTTTGCCGATGACAGATACACTTAAGGAAGCTGTTGAAAAAGCAATAGCAACCGAACCTGTAAATGACGAGCATGAACAATTAATATCCGATGTTAAGTCAAAGTATGATGAATACTTAGCATCAGGTGTAACTACTTTATTTGACTGTCCGGAGTGGCATGCGCTTCAAACATATTATGGCGGAGATTATGTCGGAGATGTTAAAGTAATCCGCAGTTATGCAGAAAATACTTTACCTACTCTTAATTGGTTAATAGAACTTGGAAGCCCTGTAACTGATAAAGTGAGTCAGGGGGCAGGTGCTTTATGGCAAAGAACACACCAATTTGATGCGCCTGCGGGTACAGGTTTAGTTGAGCCTTTATATAACAGATGCGTAGAGCTTGGCGTAGAAATAATAACCGAAATGAAGGGTGAAAGCCTATATACAGACGATTCGGGCAGAGTGGTTGCTGTTAATGCAACAGACCAATTTGGAAGTCCTTATGAATTTACCGGACTAAAAGGTATTGTTATTGCCACAGGAGGATTTAGTAATAATAAGGAGTTAAGAGCTAAATATAATCCTGCACTTACTCCCGATATGGTATCAACTAATCAACCGGGTGCTACCGGAGACGGAATTGTAATGGCAACAGAAATCGGTGCAGGAACAACAGGTATGGAATATATACAAGTTTACCCTCTTGCAACTCCGGGAACAGGCACTTTACAAGGACGTGCACGCAAGGTATCCGGATTGGATAATGTTATTGATGTTAATAAAGAAGGAAAAAGATTTGTTAATGAAGATGCGAGACGCGATGATTTTGTGGCGGCAATTAAACAGCAGACAGATGGTATGTGCTATGATATAAATGACTCAAAAATAGTTGAGGAAAAAAATTCATTTAATGAAAATGTTGAAACACTGGTAAAACTTGGACGTATTTATAAAGGCGACACCCTTTCTGATTTAGAAAAACAATTAGGAATGCAGGCCGGTAGTTTAGAACAAACAGTTGCCGAATATAATGAAATGGTCGAAAATAAATTAGACCCGGTATTTGGCAGAAAGTTATTTGCTGATAAGATTGAAGTCGGACCATTCTATGCAACACCTAGGGCTCCGTCTATTCATCATACTATGGGAGGACTGGCAATAGACCCTCAGGCTCATGTATTAGATGTAGATGGACAAATAATCCCCGGATTATATGCAGCAGGTGAAGTAGCAGGAGGCATTCATGGTTCAAACCGACTTGGAGGCAATGCAACCGCTGATGTTACAACATTTGGTCGAATTGCCGGAAATTCAGTTGTTAATGACAAATAATCCTAACTAATTATGTGAACACAGATTCCTATGGGAAAAAATAGAAACAACATAATCGGCATATAAAAATCATACATCAAATTATTATGCCCCCCACTTCTATAAGTGGGGGTTATTTTTGCGGAAGATATGATTGTATATGTATGAAATACATTGTATAATTGTATTGACTATAATAATAATGCATCAAATAATTGTATGTCTATCTTTAATGGGAAATCATTTGCATTTATTATTATAAGAAAGAGATGAGTTGGTATAAAAAGTAATAAATAGAAAATGGGAGAATAAAATTATGGATTTATTATATTATTATCCAAATTAAGGTAATTTATTTATTATAAACAACAGACATCATTTATTGCATAACAAAATTGGAGGTTGCTGTAAAGGAAAAAGTCTTAACTCTGATAATATTTACAACTATTATTTTACTGATTTATATTGCGTATTGTCCAAATATATCATTTGATTAATTTATAACAATGAGTTAGGATATATTTTAATTTATTATCATCGATATAATCAGGACATTCTATACCCAATTTAATATATGCAGAAATAGGACAAGTGTTACACCAATTTTTTTAAGCAATAGACGGATTATCTATTCTGCCGGCTCAATGGGTAGTCATATAATAACAACTCGGGTGAAAAGTTGACGGGAGCTATAAATTATTTATTGATATTTGGTAGTATACAACTATAAAATTATGATTATATTTCACATTCCTTGTATTTTTCTTTCTTTTTATTAATTTGTAAATAACCTCTTAGAGCCCAAAGGGTTCTTTTTAATTTTCATAGACTTGTCACTACCTGCATAATTTATTATAAGACAAATATTTGCTTTGGAGGGGATTATGAGCAAGTTTAACAATTTCAGGAGCAACTTGGCTGATGAATTGGAAATTCCTAATAATGTTTTATCGGATAATTTTGATTTAAGGATGCATGGCAATAAAAAGGTTATAATAGAAAATCATTTGGGGATAAAAATCTATGAAGACACTATGGTAAGTGTGAAAACCAATGACCAGGATATAACAATAAAGGGCTCCAAATTTAAAATAGAAGAAATCAATAATTATAAAGTAATAGTAAAGGGGAATATCAAAGAAATTATATTTAGTATGAAGGAGTAGTCATGTTAATATTCAAGCTGATGTATTTAATTAGAGGCTATGTTGTCATTCGCCTGGATGACATTAACTCGGAAAAAATCTTGAATATACTCCGGAGAAAAAATATTACGGTTTGGGATGTAGAAAAGAAAAACAAAGGGATAAAATTTAAAATTTCCTATGATGATTATATTAAAAACTCAGATTTTATTAATGAAATAATGAAACCGGTCGGTAAAAAAGGATTTATGTTAAAACTTAACAAGGTTAAATTCAGAAGAGGCTTTTCAATTGGGGTTTTTATATTGATAATATCTCTTTATCTGCTGACTTCAATGATATGGGAAGTTGAAGTTGTGGGAACAAACCAGACAAATACAAATAAAATACTCGCCCTGCTGTCGGAAAACCAAATTAATATACCTGTTTTCATGTCACAAATAGAAACTAAAAAATTAGAAACCCTAATTTATAATAATTTTGAAAATTATAAATTTGTTGAAGTATATTTGGAAGGCTCTAAATTAATTATTTTTGTGAGAGAAAGGGAGCCTGAGCCGTCTAAAATAAAAAGCAATGAGCCAAGCAGCATTATTTCTGCAAAAAATGCAATTATAAGCAAGGTAATAGCTAAAAGCGGTCAGCCTGTGGTCAAGGAGGGGAGCGTTGTATATGAGGGTCAGACCTTGATAATGGGAATAGTTAAAAATAAAAACTCGGAAGAATTTGTTATGGTACCTTCAGAGGGCGTTGTTTATGGCAAAACATATTATAATTTCGAAATGAAAGAAGAAAAAATAAGAAGCGTGAATGTGTCAACGAATAAAAGCAAGTCTGTTTATTACTTGAAAATAAATGGAAATAGTATTAAAATAATAGGTGACAAAGAGCCCTATGAAAATTATAATTATAGGGAGAGCAATATAAATGTGCCTATTATTTCAAAATTAACTGATATTAGCATTTTAAAGGGTGTATACTATGAAGAAGTAATAATGGAAATTGAAATAGATGAAAAAACAGCACAAAATAAAATGAAAATCAGCATGTATGATGAATTGCTTAAAAGGTGCAATGATGACAGCAGAATTTTAAAATCAACCATTAACTTTTCGGATGATGAAGATTTTTATTATTTAATAGCACAAATTGAAGTAATTGAAGATATAGGAGAAAAGGTAAGGATTTTTCCTACTACAGAAGATAAGACAGAAGAAACTTAGGAGGATTAATGGATTTTTTCGAAGAAAATGTTTTAATTGCAAACGAGGATGAATTAATTAAATTATTGGGGATTCATGATAAAAATATTAAAATTATTAAAAGTTATTATGACGTTAATATTTTAGTAAGAAACGGAGCTGTAAAAGTAACCGGAGAAAAGGAAAAATCGGAAGCGGCAGCAAAGATATTAAAGGATATATTAAATACAGTACGAGCGGAAGGTGAAATAAGCGATCAAAAGGTTGTTTATTTAATTGAAGCAAATAAATCAAACTCAGACATAGACTACAATCAAATTTTAAAGGAAGTAATTGTAACATCTGCTTCAGGCAGAGTTATTAAGCCAAAGACAGTAGGACAAAAAAGATATATTGACATGATAAATTCCAAGGATGTTACTTTCGGAATAGGTCCTGCTGGAACAGGCAAAACATATTTGGCAGTAGCAGCAGCAGTAAATTCATTCAGAAAAAAAGAAGTTGAGCGTATAATTCTTACACGGCCTGCAGTGGAAGCGGGGGAAAAGTTAGGATTTTTGCCGGGGGATTTGCAGGATAAGGTAGACCCGTATTTGAGACCTCTTTATGATGCGCTTTTCGATATAATGGGAATAGAAAACTTTATGAAGAATGTTGAAAAACAACTGATTGAGGTTGCTCCCTTAGCTTATATGAGAGGACGAACACTTGATTCATCCTTCATTATTTTGGATGAAGCTCAAAATACGACAAATGAGCAAATGAAAATGTTTTTAACTCGTTTAGGATATGGCTCAAAGGCTGTAATAACAGGAGATATAACTCAAATAGACCTGCCTGAAGGCAAGAAATCGGGGCTTAAGTCTGTTATTCACATTTTAAAGGAAGTGGAAGACATAGGCTTCATGTTTTTCCACACAACTGATGTCGTAAGACATAAATTAGTTCAGGATATAATAAAAGCATATGAAAAGCATGAGGTAAATAAAAAATGATAAGTGTATTGTTTGATGACAGGCAGGATGTGATGGAAATTACAAAGGACAATGAAAACGCAATAGAAATGGCTGTGGAAGCAGTTTTATCGGAAGAAGAACTCACCGGGGATTTTGAAGTGAGCGTTTCATTTGTTACCAATGAGGAAATTAAAGCGCTTAACAGGGAATACAGAAATGTGGACAGCGAAACAGATGTATTATCTTTTCCCATGGATGATGAATTTGACGGTGTTGCCATTCTTGGGGACATTGTCCTCTCAACTCAAAAAATAGTTGAACAAGCTAATGACTTCAATCACAGCATGGAAAGAGAAATGATTTATTTAACCGTTCACAGCATGCTTCATCTTTTAGGATATGACCACATGAGCAGTGATGATAAAAAGGAAATGAGAGCTAAAGAAAAAGAAGTTATGAAAAATCTTAAAATATTTAAATAAACAACTATAGGGGGAGACATGAAAAATAAAACAGTTGTTTTAATTTTATTGTTGCTTTTTATCAGCGGCTGCGCATCTGAAACTGTAGATAAACCGGAGTTGGAAGAACCTATAATCGGTGAGACGGGGGAAGACCCGGAAGATAATATCGAAGAAGCATTTGACCCTAACATGGTTGTTTCACCCTTGGATGGCTTAAGGTATTATCCCGAGGAATTATCTAAAAGACCGGTAGCGGTATCAATTGACAATCATCCAAGTGCAAGATGGCAGGCGGGTATAAGCCAAGCTGAAATTGTTTATGAAGTTGAAGTAGAGCATCCTTTTACCAGATATTTATGTATATTTCTTTCAAAGGAACCGGAGCGCGTCGGTCCTGTAAGGAGCGCAAGACCCTACATAGTTTATTATGCATTGGAAAATGACGGAATATTTGTCCATGTCGGAGGAAGTCAGGATGCTTTTGCAGAAATAAGAAGGCTGAGTGTTGCCGATGTGGACGGACTTTATTCGGGAGCCATGTGGAGGTACAATGATACGGGAAAATATGCTCCTCACAATATGTACACTACATTAAACTCTATAAGGAAGGAAGCGGAATCTTACGGATACCGAGCTGAAGGCAGCTTTGACGGATATGAATTCTATGAAAAAAATACAAAATTATCAGATAAATTTGAAACAAACAATGCGGAAAATGTAAATATAGTATATAATGCTTACAATACAACCGATTATACATATAATGAAGAAAATTGCGTATATTTAAGATTCAAGGATAATGAAAAACACATTGATGAGCTGGATAAAAAACAGTTAACTGCAAAAAATATAATTATTATTGAAACATCCAAGACAGTATTGGACAATGAAGGCAGATTGTATTTAGGAACTGTCGGTGAAGGAAAGGGTATTTATATTACAAACAGCGAAAGTATTCCCATAACATGGGAGAAGGTTACCGAAAAAAGCAGATTAAAATTTTATACAGATGGGGAAGAGCTTAAATTAAATCCCGGAAACACATGGATACAGGTTGTCAACAGCCTTGATAAGGTAACTTTAGAATAAATAAGAAAGGGGACAAAATGGAAGATAAATTACTTATTAAAATTGCTATGGAGGCAAGAGAGAAATCATACAGTCCATATTCAAAATATAAAGTGGGAGCTGCTGTATATACTAAAAGCGGCAAGGTGTTTACCGGATGCAACATAGAATCCGCATCCTTCTCTCCTACAATATGCGCCGAAAGAGTCGCTTTTACGAAGTGTATTTCTGAAGGCTACAGAGATATTGACAAAATTGCGGTTGTAGGAAGCGAAATAAAAACTTCTTTCCCCTGCGGAGTATGCAGGCAGTTTATGGTGGAATTCGGCAAGGATATAAAGGTTATCTGTGCAAAAAATTTAGATTCTTACGATGTTTACACTTTGGATGAATTATTGCCTAACAGCTTCGGACCGGAAAACTTAGACAAATAGAAAGGAACAATATGTTTAAATCAGGATTCGTAACAATAATAGGAAGACCAAATGTCGGCAAGTCAACACTTATGAATAACATGATAGGCGAAAAAATATCTATAATGTCTGATAAGCCGCAAACTACGAGAAATACAATAAGAACCGTATATACGGACGATGAAGCTCAGATAATATTTATGGATACTCCGGGAATTCACAAGCCGAAAAATCAGCTCGGTGAATTTATGAATACGGAAGTAGACTCAGCCTTGGAGGAAATGGATGTACTGATAATGATAACGGATGAATTTAACAAAATAGGTCCGGGAGATGAATTCATTATCGAGAAAATAAGGGATATTAAGACAAAAAAAATATTATTAATAAATAAAATTGATAAGTTTGACCAAGAGGCTGCAATGCGCATTGCGGCTGAATTTGACAAATATAAGGTTTTTGACGATATAATGCCCATATCCGCACTTAATAATTTCGGAGTGGATGCATTAATTAAATTAATTGTAAAGTATTTGAAACCGGGACCCATGTATTTTCCGGCTGACTATATAACAGACAGGCCGGAGCGTTTTGTTGTGGCGGAAATTATAAGAGAAAAAGCACTCATGTATCTGCAGGAAGAGGTTCCTCACGGAATTGCTGTTGAAATCGAAGAAATGAAGGAAAGGAAGAACCGCGACCTTATTGATGTACGGGCAAGTATTTTATGTGAAAAAAAGTCTCACAAAAGTATTATAATAGGCAAGGAAGGCAGAAAAATAAAAGGTATAGGCAAAAGCGCCAGGGAGGATATAGAAAGACTTTTGGGAAGTCAGGTGAATTTACAGCTGTTTGTGAAAATTTCCGAAAACTGGCGTGACAATAATTATCTTTTGAAAAGCTTAGGATATGATAAAAAATGATTCAGGAAGAAATCCTTATTTTAAAAGAAGTAAATTATAAAGAAAATGATAAAATACTTCATGCATTATCTAAAACAAGGGGTAAAATTCAGATTATTTCAAAGGGTTCAAAAAAAAGCAATTCACGCCTGATAAACGCTTCTCAGCTTTTTGCATATTCCAAATGCACGCTTAATGCATCAAAAGATATGTATATATTGACATCCGCAGAGCTTATAAATAATTTCTATAATTTAAAAAACAACATGGAAGCTTATTATAACGGGTGTTATATTTTAGAACTTATAAGCTATGTGGCTCAAGAAAATCAATATGATTTCAGAATATTTGACATGACCGTGTCTGTGCTTTCCCACATGTGCAATTATAGGTCGGATTTTGACAAGCTGACTGCAGCTTATGAATTAAAGCTGGTATCAATGCTGGGATACAAGCCTGATTTTCTGCATTGTCTGCATTGCGGCTCTTCAATAAAGGATGATTGCAGATTTTCCATTTCGGAAGGAGGAGTTTTTTGCTCGCAGTGCGTAAATTTTGGAAATGGAATAAATGTTACATATAATGAAATACTAACAATGGAAAAAATATTAAAATCTAAATTTGAAAATGTTGGCTTTATTGAAGTAACCAAGCATTCAATGAATTTAATAAGAAGATTCTTATTTTATTATATTGGCAAGGATAATTTTACTGCTTTAAAGCTGCTTTAAAGAAAGGGAAATTAAATGGAAAATGATAATTTAAAAAAAATCGACGAAATTCTAAGACGAACAAATACTGATTACAGTACTGCTAAAGAAGCCTTGGATGCTGCTGACGGTGATGTTCTTGAAGCAATAATTATGATAGAAAACCAGCAAAAAGGAAAGACATACGGTGCTTCGGGCAAGGGTGAACAGTTAATGTCTCAGCTGAAGGATATTTTAGCAAAAGGAAATGCCACAAAACTTACAATAAAGAAAAATAATGAAGTAATAGTTAACCTTCCCATAACCGCAGGAATAATCGGTGCTTTCATTGCTCCGTTTTTATCTGCGGCAGGTATCACCGCAGCCCTTCTTACTCAATGCACTGTGGAAATAACCCAAGCTGACGGTAAAATTATAGACTTAGGACAAAAAGTCGATGAAGGTATGTCGGCAGTAAAAGATGCGGTCCAGGATGTAAAAACAGGCGCGGAAAACTTAAAGGAAGAATTCACAGACTCATTTAACAAAAATAACAACGAATTTTAAAATAAAATCTTGACATAAAAAGATTATTTTGTTACATTATAGTAAATTGGGACTGTGAGAAAGAAGAGTAGTCTATGCTTAATTTACAGAGAGTCAGTAAGGGTGAAAGCTGATAAGTATGTATAGATGAAGGGAGCTTTTGAGTCATTACTTTAAGAGGACGGGGCATTGCCTTGTCAAATAGGGTGGAACCGCGGAAGTAAATCTTTCGTCCCTATATGGGATGAGAGATTTTTTGTATGCCCTAACCCCATTTTTCTGAGTCTTTTTTCAGAAAAATGGTTGGTAGGTCAACCGCACAGAATTCCCAATTTATGCGACGTAAGGAGCAGATAAATTGGTGAATTCCCCTGCGTATGCCCTAACCCTATGCGTACGCCCTAACCCCATTTTATGCGATATTATTGTGAAGGAGAGAATCATGGCAAAGGCTGAAAAAAACAAATTAGAAAAATTAGTTTCATTATCTAAATCAAGGGGTATAATATTCCCGGGCTCGGAAATTTACGGAGGCTTGGCTAATACATGGGATTACGGTCCCTTGGGAGTAGAAATCAAAAACAATGTAAAAAGAGCGTGGTGGAAAAAATTTATACAGGAAAGCTCCTACAATGTGGGATTGGATGCTGCAATACTTATGAATCCAACAACTTGGGTTGCTTCGGGACATGTGGGAGGATTTTCAGATCCACTGATGGACTGCAAGGAGTGTAAGGCAAGATTCAGAGCGGATAAGCTTATTGAAGATTTCATGAAGGAAAAAAACGACGAACAAATAGTCGATGGCTGGACAAACAACCAGATGGAAGCATATGTTTTAGAAAATGAAATAAAATGCCCTGAATGCGGTGCGCATAATTTTACATCTATAAGAAAATTTAACCTTATGTTTAAAACATTCCAAGGAGTTACGGAGGATTCACAATCGGAGCTGTATTTAAGACCGGAAACTGCACAAGGTATTTTCGTTAATTTCAAAAATGTGGCACGATCAACAAGAAGAAAAATTCCTTTTGGAATAGGACAAATAGGAAAGTCATTCAGAAATGAGATTACTCCCGGAAACTTTACATTCAGAACAAGAGAATTCGAACAAATGGAACTGGAATTTTTCTGCAAGCCCGGAGAGGATCTTGAATGGTTTTATTATTGGAAAGAATTTTGTATGAACTGGCTTTTAAGTCTTGGAATGACAAAAGAAAATATCAGGTTCAGAGATCATGAACAGGCTGAATTATCGCATTATAGCAAAGCAACATCAGACATCGAATATTTATTCCCATTTGGTTGGGGTGAATTGTGGGGTATTGCCGACAGAACCGATTTTGACCTTAAGCAGCATATAAATGTTTCGGGATCAGATTTATATTATCAGGACCCTGTAACTAACGAAAAATACATACCATATTGCGTAGAACCATCACTTGGTGCAGACCGTGTTATGTTAGCACTTTTGGTGGATGCATATAATGAAGAATCATTGGAAGACGGAACAGACAGAGTGGTGTTAAAACTGCATCCTGCATTGGCACCATTTAAAGCTGCCGTATTCCCGCTTACCAAAAAATTAAATGAACAGGCAACCGCTCTTTATCATATGCTTCAGAAGCATTACAATGTTGATTACGATGATGCCGGAAGCATTGGAAAAAGATACAGAAGACATGATGAAATAGGAACACCTTACGGTATAACCTTCGACTATGATTCTTTGGAAGATAATACGGTAACGGTGAGAGACAGAGACACAATGGAGCAAGTCAGAATAAAAATTGATGATTTGGTACAGTTTATAGATGAAAAAACAAGGTTTTAACAATAGGAAAATATGGAACAGCAGCACAACGATAGGAGAACAATTGCTCTCCTATTGTTCTCCTATTGTTCTACAACTGTTCAAAGGAGTGATATAAATTAAACTTTCAGACAGGCAAAACCAAATTATTGAAATAATTGACAATAATCAGCCAATCACAGGAGAAGCAATAGCGGAAAAATTGGGACTTACAAGGGCGACCTTAAGACCTGACTTAGCCGTTTTATCCATGTGCGGTCTTATTGATGCGAAACCAAAAGTCGGATATTTCAGTTCAAATAAAAAAAATAAGAAGGATATATTTGAGAAGCTATCTTCCATAAGTGTTTCTGACATAAAATCAGTACCAATAAATGTAACAGAAGCTACAAGTGTCTATGATGCCATTGTATCATTGTTTCTTGAAAATGTAGGAACTCTTTTCGTGGTTGAAGACGAAGCCTTAAAAGGTGTAATATCAAGAAAAGATTTATTGAAGGCTGCAATGGGAGGCGGCGATTTAAACACGATTCCGGTGGGTATAATTATGACAAGAATGCCTAAAATAGTTTATTGCACCGAAGATGAATCATTATTTGACGCTGCTGAAAAAATAATAGAAAATGAAGTTGACTGTGTACCAGTTGTTACAAACTTGTCAGACGGCAGATTAAAGGCCGTAGGCAGAGTGTCAAAAACAAACATCACCAAAGTAATTCTTGAAATTTCAAAGTAAGAGGTAAATATGGAAAAAATAAATATTTATGCTGTTTCCGATTCTGTTGGAGAAACGGCAGAACAGGTAGCCAGAGCCGTAATGAGGCAGTTTGATGTGGCTGAATATAATATCAGAAGATTTTCCTATATTAGTGATAAAGAAGCAATTGACAATATAATTTCAAGAGCTACGGAAGAAAATTCGTTTATAGTTTTCACTTTAGTTGTGGAAGAGCTAAGAGATTATCTTGCCGAACAGGCTGTGCTAAACAATATCGGAGCAGTGGATATTTTAACACCGGTACTGCTGCCGTTGGTAAAGCAGTTAGGGCTTTCTCCGAAATTTGAGCCGGGGCTTCTCAGGAAGCTTGATGAGAGGTATTTTAAGAAAGTGGAAGCGGTGGAATTTGCTGTCAAGTATGATGACGGAAAGGACACAAGAGGGATACTTTTAGCGGATATAGTATTGGTTGGAGTGTCAAGAACTTCAAAAACACCCCTTTCAATGTATTTGGCACATAAAAATATTAAGGTGGCTAATATTCCGCTGGTTCCGGAAGTCAGTCCTCCGGAAGAATTAAAGCTTATTTCTCCTAAAAAAATTATCGGACTAACTCTTAATATTGATAATTTAAATAAAATCAGAAAAGAAAGACTCAAAGCAATGGGCTTGAAGGATACTGCCAATTATGCCAACTTAGAAAGAATATACGAAGAACTTTCTTATGCGGAGGAAATTATGAAAAAGCTTAATTGTATGGTGATAGATACAACAAATAAAGCTGTTGAGGAAACGGCATCCATTATTTTAGATTATATTCAGGAATATAACAAATAAGTAGGTGATGGTGTGAATATCAGAGAAAAATACGAGCAATTTGAAATAGAGCATTTATCAGAAAATGCATCCAAAGCGTTTTTTTCAAAAGGAAGAAAAATTCAAGAGCCAAAATGTGAAATAAGAACCGACTTTCAGAGGGACAGGGACAGAATATTGCATTCTAAGGCATTCAGAAGGCTTAAACATAAAACTCAGGTATTCTTATCTCCTGAGGGAGACCACTACAGAACAAGACTTACACACACCCTTGAGGTGTCGCAAATCTCAAGAACAATTGCAAGAAGCTTAAACTTAAATGAAGATTTAACCGAAGCAATCGCTTTGGGTCATGATTTGGGGCACACTCCCTTTGGACATACAGGGGAAAGGATACTGAAAAAGCTTTGCGAAAGCGGATTTAAACACAATGAGCAAAGCTTAAGGGTTGTAGACTTTTTGGAAATAAGAAATGAAAAACCGGGACTTAACCTTACATATGAGGTTAGGGACGGAATTTTAAATCATCCCTTAGGGTATGAGCCTGCAACTCTTGAGGGACAAATAGTAAGCATTTCAGACAGAATAGCATATATAAACCATGATATTGACGATGCGGTCAGAGGCAAAATTATCAGTAAAATACCAGACAAATTCCTTGCGGAATTAGGCATCGACCACGGTGTGAGAATCAATACAATGATAATGGATGTAATTCAAAATTCTGAAAATAAAAATAAAATTATTATGAGCGATAAAATAGCAGAGCTGACATCAGAGCTTCGTGATTTTCTGTTTGAAAATGTATATTATAATAAAGTCGCAAAAAGTGAAGAAGATAAAACTATGTTCATAGTTGAAAAAATTTATGAATATTACACAAAAAACTTTAATTCTCTTCCTGATTTTTACTTAAATGTTTATAATAATAATAGCTTCAGCAAGGATGAAATCATTAAGGATTATATAGCAGGCATGACAGATAGGTATGCAATGAAAATATTTGAAGAATTATATATACCTAAACCATGGCACTAAAATTTAGAATATTAAATTTTAACAGCTTGTCAGGAAAAAATATTGACAAGCTTATTTTCATATGATATACTTTATTCTCAATGTAAGGATAATGGTGATATTATGCCCTATAGATTGGATTCTGACGTTATAAAAAGAATCTTGGATGATAACAATATTGTAGATGTAATAGAAGAATATTTGCCCTTAAAGAAGTCAGGTGCTAATTACAGCACCAACTGTCCTTTTCATAAAGAAAAAACACCTTCATTTATCGTTTCTCCGGACAAGCAAATGTTTCATTGCTTCGGCTGCGGCGAAAGTGGGGACAGCATAAGTTTTCTGACAAAATATAAAAACTATACTTTTGTTGAAGCAGCGGAGTATTTAGCAAACAGAGCGGGGATTGTCTTGGAAGAAAAAAACTCATCAAGTTCAAACAACAACAAACAATTGACGGATAAGCTATATAAAATCAACAGGGATGCCGCTGCGTTTTTTTATAAAAATTTAAGATTGAATCCTCATGTTATAAGATACCTGAAATCAAGGAAAATTTACATAGAAGTAATAAAATCCTTCGGAATTGGATATGCTAATGATGAATGGGATAATTTGTTAAATTATCTAAAAAATAAAGGTTATAATGAAACGGATATTTTAAAAACAGGATTGATTATTAAGAATGAAAAAAACAATTCATATTATGACCGATTTAGAAACAGAGTAATATTTCCGATATTTGATGTTAAAAAAAGAATAATAGGTTTCGGCGGAAGGGTTATAGACGATTCACTGCCAAAATACCTTAATTCTCCCGAAAGCATTATTTTTAACAAGGGATATAATTTGTACGGAATTCATATTGCAAGGGAAAATGTGAGAGATAAAAGCTTTATATTGGTTGAAGGTTACATGGATGTAATAAAAATGCACGTTCACGGTTACTCGGCAACGGTAGCTGCTTTGGGAACATCATTTACCGAAAACCAAGCAAAGCTTTTAAAAAGATATTCCAAGAGTTTTTATATTGCATTTGATTCAGATACCGCCGGGCAGCAGGCTGCTATTAAGGCAATGAACATGCTGAAACGGAATAACTTAGATGGCAGGGTAATCATTATTTCCGAAGCCAAGGATCCGGATGAGTATTTAAATAAATTTGGCAAAGCAAATTTCGACAAATTAATTGAAAATTCATTAGATTATTATAGCTTTTTAGAATTTCATTATAAAGAAAAACTTGAAAATTCTAACAAAGTTGAATATATAAACAATTTTTTTGACAATATAGTAAATGTAAACAGCGAAATAGAAAGGGAATTGATTTTTGACAAACTATCAAGTAAAGTAGGTGTTTCGAAAGAGTCTATAATTAAAGAATACAATAAGAGAAGTACTAAGCAAAGGACTTTGATTAAGACTGCAAAATCTGCATCTAAGACGCAGGTTATAAAAATTACTACATGCCACGAAGAGGAGCTTATAAAACTGATACTTTTAAACAATGATTTTGCATTGCAGCTAAGTGAGATAGTCAATGAAGATACCTTTAAGGACTTAAAATACTATAATATAATAAAAGAGCTGTATGAATGCGGAATTAATGATATAAGTATTGACAGTGAAAGCTTAAATAAAATTGTTGGTGAAAGCATGGATGTAAATTTGCAGATTGACAATGTTGATTATGATAATTTAGAGGCTTTATTCAAAGATTGTATGAAGAGACTTAAATTAAAATATTATGAAGAAAAGAGAAGCATATTGACAAACAGTTTAAAACAATCTGATAATTCATCAAACAGTAAGGAAATTATGAATGAAATTTTTTGCCTCGCCAAAAAAATTAAATCAACTAAGGAGGAGGTCAACTGACAATGAGTGAAAATAAGAATATATCTGTGCCTTCAGACGATGATTCTGAAAAAAGTGCAGAAATGTTACAGAAAATAGACTCCATAAAAAACAAATTAATTGAAAAGGGTAAAAGAAACGGGTTTATAACATATAAAGAAGTTTTAAGGTCATTTGAAAAACTTGATATCAATCCTGAATTTATAGATGATTTTTATAAACAAGCAGAAGACAACGATCTTGAAATCTTGGGATTTCAAGATGATATGATACCTGAAAAGGTTGATGATGCCGATGATTCTGATACAAAAGAGGAGGAGCCGGATTTTTTTGTAAGTCAATCTGACGATGATATTCTTAAGGGAGTCAATATAGATGACCCTGTAAGAATGTATTTGAAGGAAATCGGAAAGGTTTCTTTGCTGACTGCAAACGAAGAGGTTGAATTAGCAAAAAGAATGCAGGAGGGCGACGAAGAAGCCAAAAAAAGATTGGCTGAAGCTAATCTGAGATTAGTTGTCAGTATTGCAAAAAGATATGTAGGAAGAGGTATGCTTTTTCTTGATTTAATTCAGGAAGGAAACTTAGGACTGATAAAAGCCGTGGAAAAGTTTGATTATACCAAAGGTTTTAAATTCAGTACATATGCAACCTGGTGGATTCGTCAGGCAATAACAAGAGCAATTGCCGACCAGGCAAGAACAATAAGAATACCTGTGCACATGGTTGAAACCATCAATAAATTAATCCGAATTAAAAGACAGCTTTTACAGGAGTTAGGAAGAGATGCCACTCCTGAAGAAATAGCATTGGAAATGGAAATGGAGCCTGAAAAAGTTAGAGAAATACTAAAAATCGCTCAGGAGCCTGTTTCATTGGAAACTCCTATCGGAGAGGAAGAAGACAGCCACCTCGGAGATTTTATTCCGGATGATGAAGTTCAGGCACCTTCGGACGTTGCGACATTTACCTTGCTTCGTGAGCAGCTTTCCAACGTTTTGCATACTTTGACGGACAGAGAGCAAAAGGTACTAAGGCTTCGTTTTGGTTTGGATGACGGAAGAGCAAGAACACTTGAAGAGGTCGGTAAGGAATTTGATGTTACAAGAGAAAGAATACGCCAAATTGAAGCCAAAGCTCTGAGAAAGCTTAGACATCCAAGCAGAAGCAAAAAATTGAAAGATTATTTGGAATAAAAAGGAATGTCCCCGAATTATGAGGGCACACCCACAAGGCGGCAAATGGAATGTAAAAATTCCATTTGTTTTGTATTAGGACTTATTACTCCGATGTATTAGAATTTAACGGTCAGATTATTTATAAGAGGTCTATATGAACAGGCTAAAATGTATTAAGTCCATGGTTGATAAATGCAGCACTGCTGCGGATATCGGCACAGATCATGGATATGTGGCAGAAATGCTGTTAAAAGAAGGAATATGCGAAAAAGTTATTGCAACCGATTTAAATGAAGGTCCCTTAAACAGAGCCAAAGAACATTTATCCTCTGTTAAGCTCAGCGATAAATGTGATTTCAGGCTTGGAAGCGGTCTTACCGTTTTAAATGAAGGGGAAGCGGATGCAATTATAATAGCAGGGATGGGCGGAGATTTAATTTCGGAAATAATTGAAACCTCCAAGGATACGGCAATGAAAGCCAAGCAACTGATACTGCAGCCTATGACGGCAGTGGATAATTTAAGGCGATACCTTTCAGAGCATGGCTTTGAAATCATTGATGAAAATATCGTAAGAGAATACAACCACTTTTATTTTATAATAAAAGCAAAAAAAGGACTTGCCAAAAAAGAGGATGAAATTTATTATGAAATCAGCCGGATTTTATTGAATAAAAAAGAACCCTTAATGCTTGATTATATAAATAAAGTATTGAATACCAACAAAAAAATAATAAGCAGCCTTGAAAAAACTGATAATACAGAATATAATATAAAAATAGAGAGCTTAAAAAAGAAAAACAAAAAAATAAAGGAATTAATAAAATGAATTTGAATTCTATAATTAATTTATTAAATAATGAAATTAAACTGAAGGAACATGAAGCATGGGACAACAGCGGACTGCAGATAGGCTCCGAAAGAAGTTACATAAATAAAATTATGTTAACTTTGGATTTGGATTTAGAGGCTGCGGAACATGCGATAAAGGAAAAAGTTGATTTAATAATAACTCATCATCCGTTTTTTTTCAGCTCCATAAAAAGAATCGACCTTGATACATATGACGGCAGAATAATTAAAATGTTGATTGCAAATAACATAAATCTTTACAGCATGCATACTAACTATGATATGGCTGATAAAGGCGTCAATTACGACCTTGCAAGGAAGCTTAATATATTGAATTATCAGATTCTTCATCCCGTTAATATTGATAAAAGCGGTTACGGGGGAATAGGAGAGGTTAATCCGGTCAACATAATTGAGTATTCCAAGTTTGTAAAAGAGGCGCTAAGCGCCGGATATGTTAAGCTATATTGCGCGGATGACGGCAGAGTAATCAAAAAAGTTGCATTCTGCGGCGGCAGCGGTGGTGAATTTATCGAAGATGCAATAAAGTTAAATGCCGATGTCTATATAACCGGAGATATAAAATATCATCAGGCACAAACTGCTGTTAAGAATAATATATGTATTATTGATGCAGGACATTATAATACGGAAAAGCATTCCATGGAATTGTTAAAAGAAGTTTTGGATAAAACAGATATGGAAATAATCTATTTTAAGAAAAATATAACATCAGAAAAAATAATATAGAGGTAGTTATGGATAAAAATTTTGAGTACATGAGAGTTGCAGCGGCAGTACCTTCCTTAAAAGTGGCAGATCCAAATTACAACGCAAAAGAAATTGCTGCAATTTCGGTAAGAGCCGCTGAAGAAGATGTAAGAGTCTTGGTGTTCCCGGAGCTTTGTATTACAGGATACACCTGCCAGGATTTATTTAGCCAGAATACACTGATAGGTGAATGTGAAGAGGCCTTAAGTTTTATATTGGAAAAAACTAAATATTTAAATATGCTTATAGCGGTGGGTATGCCTGTAAAAGCCGATAATCAGCTATTTAACTGCGCCGTTGTTTTAAAGGATGGGAAAATTTTAGGTGTTGTTCCAAAAACATATATACCAAATTACAAAGAATTCTATGAAAAAAGATGGTTTGCTTCTTCGGTCAATAGGCTATCCGATGCAATTTATTTGTGTGAGCAAGAAGTAATTTTCAATGAAAATCTATTGTATAAAGATAATTTGTCATCTCTTTGCGTTGGTATAGATGTTTGTGAAGATTTGTGGGTGAGTATTCCTCCCAGCTCTTATCACACAATATACGGAGCCAATTTAATACTAAATTTATCGGCAAGCAATGAAACCGTGGGAAAGGCTGATTACAGAAGAGATTTAGTAAGAATGCAATCCTCCAAATGCATAACTTCATATGTTTATTCTTCCACGGGGGAGGAAGAAAGTACAACTGATTTAGTTTATTCAGGACACTGCATGATTGCGGAAAACGGTAAAATATTAGAGGAAGACAATTTAAGCAACGGGTTTATTTATTCGGATATTGATTTGGAAAAGATAAACAGCGAAAGATGCAATCTTAACAGCTATATGGGTAATATAGAAAAAAGAAACTATAGATATGTCAGTTTTAATTTAGGCTGCAGTGAAAAAGCAGAGTTGGAAAGATTCGTAGACCCGAGACCATTTGTGCCGTCGGCTGAAGATAAAGACAGAAGATTAAGTGATATCTTAGACATTCAGGCAACAGGGCTTTATCAAAGGATGAAAAAAATAAATGCCAAAAAAGCAATCATAGGCATTTCCGGCGGTTTAGACAGCACCTTAGCATTGATTGCAACTGTTGAAGCCTTCGTAAAATTAAAAGAACCTCTTAAAAATATAATTGCTGTTACTATGCCCGGATTCGGAACTACCGACAGAACCTATAATAATGCACATGTATTGATGAGAGAGCTTGCTGTAACAGTACGGGAAATTTCAATAAAGGAAGCCTGCCTGCAGCATTTTAAAGATATCGATCATGACATTGACAATCATGATGTAACATACGAAAATGCCCAGGCAAGAGAAAGAACTCAAATTTTAATGGATATTGCCAATCAAGAAGGGGGTATTGTTGTAGGGACCGGCGATTTGTCAGAGTTAGCATTGGGATGGTGCACTTACAACGGCGATCATATGTCAATGTACGGTGTAAATTCAGGTATTCCTAAAACATTGGTAAAATACATAGTCAAGTGGTATGCTGATTATAAAACAACAGGTGAAATACAAAAATCACTTATTGATGTATTCAATACACCTGTAAGCCCTGAGCTGCTTCCTCCGGACAAGGAAGGAAATATCCGTCAGCTTACCGAAAATTCTGTAGGCTCTTATGAGCTGAATGATTTTTTTCTTTACAATATGCTTCGTAACGGTTATGGACCTGAAAAAACATACTATTTGGCAAAAATAGCTTTTGA
>ENA-UOOM01001564-UOOM01001564.1-fermentation-metagenome-genome-assembly--contig:-NODE-1564-length-21500-cov-5.789788_pt1 | contig 21500 bp, 31 predicted proteins | sample MGYA00245781_ERZ724031 | MGnify/ENA primary metagenome ERZ724031 (study PRJEB28704, sample SAMN03018317) | fermentation metagenome | biome: anthropogenic terrestrial biome; feature: soil; material... | reverse complement strand
GTGTTTATTATGCTGAATCCTTCTACAGCAGATGCAGAACATGACGATCCTACTATCAGGCGATGTATAGGATTTGCAAAAGATTGGGGTTATGGTGGAATAAAGGTTGTTAATGTATTTGCTTATCGTGCCACAAATCCTAAAGAATTATTAAATGTAATTGATCCTATAGGTCCGGACAATTATAAATATATAAAGAATGCTGTTGCAAATGCAGGTATAGTAGTTGCAGCTTGGGGGGCTACATATCTAAAAAATAGACAGGCATATAAAGATGCAATAAATACAATTAGGAATGCTGGTATAGATAAAATATATTGCTTAGGTACAACAAATAGCGGACACCCAAGACATCCGTTGTATGTTAGGGGAGATACAAAACCAGAATGGGAGGTACAAAATGGCTAATATAGAAGGAATGGCAAATAAATTCATAGTAATGAAAAATGATGATGTAATTAAATATTTACCTGATGAAGCATTAAATAAACTTCATATGATTCAAGATATAATTGAATTTAATAGGAGTTTAGAAGGCAAGTCAAGTAATACATATTTAGTGATTAATACGGATGAAGATTACGCAGACCAAGTAATTGACATTATGAAAAAGAATGGTCATTGGGGGTAGAAGATGAATAGCGTTGTATTAATAGGCCGGCTGACAAGAGACCCGGATATGCGCTTCATTCCTACTACAGGCATGGCTGTAACCAGCTTTACTCTGGCCGTGGACAAGGACCTATATGGAGACAAAAAACAGGAAGCAATAAACCAGGGGAAACCAACAGCAGATTTCATATATATCACAACGTTTGGCAAGATTGCTGAAAACTGTGCAAATTATTTACATAAGGGAAGTAAGTGCAGCGTGCAGGGGAGAATAACAACCAATAATTATGTTGATAAAGACGGTGTAAAACAATACAAAACCGGAGTGACAGGTGAAAGGGTTGAATTTTTAGATCCTAAGAAAGTAGACATGCCTGCTGAAGATGAAGATATATTCATTCCAGTGGATGATGAGGATATACCATTTTAGATTAAGGGGGTACTTATGAAAAAGGTAAGTAAGTTAGAGGCTGAAAGTCTTAGATTAAGCGGATTTAAGATTGTAAGAACAAAACATAACTATTACCTTATGGATAGTGAAGGGAAGGTTATGAAGGGATACGTTGAATTCTTATAGAGATAGAGAGTGTGGTGAAGGGATGTACAAAGATGATGAAAAGACAGCAAGACTAAAAAGCTTATTGCGCAGCTATACATACATAGAGGACGAAATAGAAAATATTACCGAAGAGGTATGCAATATGGGTGATGTTATTAATGCCCAGCGTGATGTAAAAGCTCCAAATCTGACCGGATTACCAAAAGGTAATGAAATTACAGATATAGTTTATGAAAGCGTTGAAAAGATTATAGTGACTTACGGGCACGAGGTCGCTAAGCTCGAAAAAAGGTTGGAAAAAGCATTTAGAAAAAGAAACCTGATAAATGCATTGATTGGTACATTGGATGACACTGAACGCAAGATCATAGAATTAAAATATTTTAAGAAATATAAGATTTGGATGATTAAAAGTGTTGTAAACTATGAGCGAACACAGATTTACGAATATCACAATGCAGCAATCAAGAAAATGTTAGAGGTGTACAATGAAAATAATAACACCTGATTACATAAGAAATTACAAGCTTGATGAGAATGCAGATTACAAGGTTTTAGTAATCAACAAAAATGATGGAATTACAAAAGATAAAATTGAACCTGCAAAGGAAATGCTTCCGGGGCGGCTCATCAGCCAGCAAGGATATATATTTCTTTTTGAATGCATTAGCAGGCGAAATAAAAAGAAACGTGTATGTATCAATAAAGTTGACTATTTAATTAATAAAAAAATAATTGTAAAATGTGATTAATTTACATATTATGAAAAGAGCGGACAAAAACGGACACTTTTACTGCTATAATGATAATTGTAAAAGTATAAATAAAATTAAGGCATCCTAACGGGTGCCTTTTGTGTTGATACGGACTGATGAAAACCGTATAGGGCAAGGGGTGGGAGTGTTATGGTTAAGCGTCCGGCGAATCCGATTAAACAGCCGAGTAAAGTGTTAGATATTCAGGACTATCTGAAAGAACAGAATGAGAGAGATTATGTTTTATTTGTCCTTGGTGTTGCTACCGGATATCGTGCAGGAGATCTTGTTTCCCTTCAGGTCAGGGATATTAGAAACGCTCTAAATGATAGTTATTTTGAAATATTGGAAAATAAGAAAAAAAACAGTAAGAACATTCGAAAATCTAATATAAAACCAAGAAAAGTGTTTATTGTATCTAAGCTTGAAAAGGTCCTTAAGAATTACATTAAAGGCAAAAAAGATTATGAGTATATGTTTCCATCCAGGAAGGGTGGGTGTATAGGTGTACAGCGAGTGACAAATATTCTTAAGGCTGCTGGAGAGGAGTTTGAATTAAAAAATATAACAGCACATAGTATGAGAAAAACATATGCTTACCATCTATGGCAGGAGAATGATTTTAACATCACTTTAGTTAAAGATTTATTAGGGCATCGTAGCATCGAGGAAACAAGAAGATATTTAGGATTAGACGATGAAATGTATAAAGATTGCAGCAAACCTCTGAATGATTTGCTACTTTAAGTTTTATCCTTGAATGTTTAATAAATAATAATATCAACATTCGTGTGTTAAAATCAGCAATATATTACTATATGAAGATAAAAAAATTAATGAATGTTTGATTGTCTAATAAAATGCAACATTGGCACAATAATTAACAAAGTCAATTAAACATTGGAATACAAGGGGTTTAAGAAGAAAAATATTTTAATTTTAAAAAAGTTCAGTGAAATAAATACGATTTTATCGAATTGAATTGCAAAAAACAACTTAATTCAAGTATGTATAAACATTGATTTTAAGTTAAAAATTTATTGTTAATAAGATAAAAAAATAAATCTTATTTTCATTAAAAGTGAGGTTTTTATTTTGGGAAGAAAAAGAAGTCCAAATAGAGATAAATCATTTGAAATTTTTATAGAACATAATGGCTGTATTACTTCAAAGGAAATAGCAGACATATTAAGTGAAAAATTAAATAATATTAATACTTGGAGAGTGCAAGATAAATGGAAAAAAAAATTAAAAGGAGCTCCGGGCGCACCTTTAGGTAATAAAAATGCTTTAGGTAACAAGGGCGGTGCTCCTAAAGGAAATTATAATTGTTTAAAGACTGGTGAATATACTAAGAGAATTCCATTTGCAGTTAAAACTATCATGGAAGAGTTAGATATAGATGATCCTATTGAAAAGCTTTGGAGAAGTATATGCCTTCAGGAAGCAAGAATCATTCACATGCAAGACATTATGCATGTGGAAGATAAAAATGATATGACAAAAGAACTGAAAAAAGTTACTGATGGGGAAAAGATTTCTGGTGAAGAATGGGAAATACAATTTGCTTGGGATAAAGAAGCAAACTTAATGAATACTTTGTCAACATCAATGAATACTCTATCAAAACTGATAAAACAATATGATGAAATGGTACATGCTAATTGGGATACTGTAACAGAAGAACAAAAGCTTAGAGTTGAAAAAGTAAAAACACATATAGAAGATTACAAGAATAAAAAGGACCAGGCAGAAAAGAAATTAGACCTTCAAAGAGAAAGATTCGAACACCAGAAGAATATAGACTCAAAGAAGTATTGGTGATGATATGGATATATTATATAATTTTTACCGCAGTAAGCCATGGAGAAATTTATCATATAACCTCAAAATAGAACGTGGCGGTAAATGTGAACGTTGCGGATACAGGCCGGAGAAGTTTAGCAGTTTAATAGGACATCATAAAGAAGAACTGACTGAGGATAATGTAACAAATCCTAATATAGCACTTAATCCAGAACTTATTGAAATTATTTGTCAGACATGCCATAACAGAGAGCATGTAAGGTTTCATAATAAACATAATGTTTATATTGTTTATGGCAGTCCATTATCAGGTAAGACAACATTGGTCCAGGAGTTAATAAACTATGGCGATATAGTTCTTGACTTAGACATGATATGGCAAGCAATAACCATGCAGCCTGAATACGTTAAGCCTAACAATGTAAGATTTAATGTATTTAAGCTAAGGGATGAGCTGCTACAACAAATTAAAATGCGTTACGGTCAATGGGATGATGCTTATATTATTGGTGGTTATCCGGACAAGTATGAAAGACAAAGATTAGCGGATGAGTTAGGAGCTGAGCTTATTTACTGTGAAAGCACACAAGAAGAATGCATCAGCAGAGCTATGAAGAGTGATAGACCGGAACAATGGATTAAATTTATTAATGATTGGTGGGAGAAGTATGAAAGAAATACATAGAATAGACGGACTTACGGATGATGAAGGAGAAGTTATGGATAGGTTGATAGCTGCATTTAATAAATTTTGTGCACTTGATAGACAACATCCGGATGAATTAAGAGATTTCGTTGATGGAATACATAAGTGTCAAGATTTATTAGCTGTTAGAATTGTAAGAAGACATTATCCAGAAGGTTGGCCGATTAAATTACCCCCCCAGGCACCGTATAAATATTGAATTGGCGCTGACTGTGTTGGGGTTATAGTTTACACACACACTGAAATTTCGACTTTTCATTTCTGAAATTTTGAGAACAAACAAAAGCAGGTGATAAAATGGAAAATGCCGAAATAACAAAAGAGATTGACCGTATAAAAAGCCTATTTACAAATGCGGATAAAAATAAAATATTGGTATTAGAGCCTTTAATTGAGCAAGCTGCATATTTACGGGTGTATCTAAAAAAATTAAACGAGCAAGCCATGACCAGTGGATTAATCGAAGTGCATCCGGAAAATGCCAAGTTACAAAGAGCATTGCCGGTATCCACGGAAATAACAAAACATTCCGCAACTCTAACAAGTATAATGGATAAACTTATGAAACACTTATCGGTTGAAGTGGATGACGAGGATGATGACTTAGATGAATATGAATAAGCTATATGATAAATATCCCGGACACTTAACAGAGTATATGGCAAAATGTAAAAGTGGAGAAATCATAATAGGCAACGAATTAATGATGATGCTTGATATTCTAAAGGGGTATTTACAAAGACCGGATATACTAATCAATGAATTAAATAGCGAGATACTTTTTAACCAAGATGAATCTAACATAAGAATAAAATTTATAGAAAAAAAATGTAAACATTTCGAGGCTCCTTTTGCAGGGAAGCCTTTTATTTTGACATTAAGACAAAAAGCATATATTGAAGCCTTTTACAGTTTCAAAATATTAGAGACAGAAATAGATAGATGGGTTAGGTTGTATCAAGCAAGACTACATATGGTATCAAGAAAATGTGGAAAGACTCCACTTGAAGCTGCCATGGATTTAGCTGAATGGTTTTGTGGTGAAATGGGTACCAAGGTTCTTTGTTCATCTAATGATTATGAACAAGCAGATTTAATATTTCAAGCAATTGATGCTATGAGGGAAGAAAGCCGGACCCTTGAAAGAGTAACACGGAGAAATATTAAAGGTATATATTTCGGAAATAAAAAACAGAAGAAGAAAAAAGGAAAATTCAGTAAACAAAACAAAGGCAGTATAAGAAAAATATCAGCTAAAACAGGAGCTAAGGAAGGTAAAAATATAAAAGTTGGTTCCGTGGATGAAGTACACGAATTAAAAGACAATACCTCAATAATGCCTATAAGACAAGCTTTGTCAACACAGGATGAGCCTATTTATAGCGAAATTACTACAGAGGGATTTACAAGAGATGGCTATTTGGATAAAAGACTTGTAGAAGCAAGGAAAGTGTTAAAAGGCGAATTGTTTAGACCACGATGGTTGATTTGGTTACATACTCAGGACAGCGAAGAAGAAATATGGCAAGATGAAAGCTCCTGGGTGAAAAGCAATCCGGATTTAGGTGTTATAAAAAAATGGAGTTTTTTAAGACAAATGGTAGCAGAGGCAAAGGAAAGTTCTGCGACCAGGGCATTTGTACTTTCTAAGGATTTTAATTTACCTCAATCAGCTTCAGCTGCATGGTTACCGCAAAGCTACTTGGTTAATCTTGATATTTTTGATTTAAAAGATTTTACAGGTAGTTTTTATATTTCCGGCAATGACTTTGCGGAGACAACAGACCTTTGTTCATCAACGATTCTACTTAAAAAGCCTAATGACAGAAAAACATATTTCCATACACATTACTGGATTCCTGAAAGTAAAGTAAAAGATAAGATTGAGGGCTTAGAGAAAGATGATGACGATGTTGATTACAGAGCATGGGAAAGAGAAGGATGGTTGACTATTGTAAAAGGCAACTCGGTTGACAGCTCTTTAGTTGCGGATTGGCATTTTGCCTTATTAGAAGAATATGACCTTAAACCTTTTAAAAGTGGATATGATAATAGGTTTGCAAAAGATTTTCAAAACAGATATGTTGAAATATTCGGAGAAAAATTGACAGTGAATATTCCTCAAGAATTCAAGGTTTTAAACAATCCTATGAGGACACTTGAAGCAGATATGAGAGACAAATTAGTCAATTATCAGAATAATCCTGTTTGTTATTGGTGTTTTTGTAACACAGGTATTGTATTAGATAAATTAGGGCGAATAATGCCTACAAAAATGGACTCAACAAAACGTATAGACGGAACTGCAAGCAAAATTATAGCTTATGCCACTTTAGAATGGTATCGCAGCGAATTTATGGCGCTTGTTGGATAGGGAGAAGATGAGAGATTGGGAGTATTTAATTATTTAAAAAATATTTTACCTATAAGCAGAAAAACACTCTATAAAATGTGGATGGCTAATTCACAACCTATTTTTTCAAGTTTTGGGAAAGATATTTATTTATCTGACTTTGTAAACAATGCAATAGACAAGGTAGCAAGTGAAATATCTAAAATTGACGTTAAAAGCATAGTGCAAAGGAATGGTTTATTAAGAATACAAAATGATGATATTACAAGGTTGTTTAGATTTAAACCAAATCCATTGCAAACTACAAGCGATTTTCTTTCTAACGTGGAATGGTTAAGGCGTAAAAATTGTAATGCTTTTATTTATCCGCAATACGAAGTAATAACCTTGCCGGATGGCAGGCAGTTTAAAAGATATTTAGCGTTTTATCCTCTGAAGCCTTCTGCAATATATATTGGTATAAATGATGGTCAGGTATGGGAAATCAGATTAGACTTTGAGGACGGAAGCAGCTACATCTTACCATATAGTGACTTAATCCACCTGAAATGGAGAAGGGGAACTAACACTGTCGTAGGCGGCGGTGATGACTTTGGACAGACAAACGATTATGACATTATTCGAACTATTGATGCGTTAGACAAAACTATTCAGGGGTTACCAAAAAGTATTGAAGCCAGCTTGCAAATCAAAGGAGTATATCATGCGAAAACTTTAGCTGATGCCAAAAAGTTAGATCTTACAAGAGAAGATTTTGAAAATCATATAAAAACAAGCAAATCAGGTATGATTGCTACTGATTTAGGAGGCGAATTCACTCCGGTTAATATTAAGGCTACAGAAATACCCAAAGAAGCACTGAGTTTTTTAAAAGCAGTTATACAAGAGAGGTATGGTGTATCCGCTGCGATCCTTTCAGGCGATTATAATGGAGAACAGCATTCAGCTTTCTATCAAACGGCAATAGAAGATTTTATAATCCAACTTGAACAGGCAATGACAGCTTGTTTATTTACTTTTAGGGAGCAGGATGTAGGACATAGAATTAAATGCTATTACGATAAAGTAAGGTATATGGCAACTAAAGATAAGATGGAGCTTGCAGATTTAGCAACAAAGACAAGATTGATGACACTAAATCAAATCAATGAAATGTTTGGTATGGAACCTTTTGAAGGCGGCAATGTGAGATTGCAAAGCTTAAACTATGCAGAAGAAAGTATTGTTAATGAGTATCAGTTGAAAATCAAGAAAAAAGAGGGTGAGGGTAATGAATAAAGAAAAACCAAATAAAGAATCTATCCAGTTTTCACGATTTAGTGAAATATGTGAATTAAGGGCTATAGAACCTACCGAAAATACAGGGCATACGATTGAAGGTTATGCAATTGTATATGAGCAAAAAGTTAGCATAGGTGGATGGTTTAATGAAATTGTAAAACGCGGCGCATTAGATGGCGCTGATTTAACAGATGTGCCTTTATTTATACATCATAATAGTGATAAAATACCACTTGCAAGAAGCAGAAGAAACAGCAAAAGTTCTACACTAAAATTGACACCTGACGATAAAGGATTACATTTTAGGGGTGAACTTGATGTTGATAATAACACAGACGCTAAGGCTTTATATTCAGCTATTAAGCGTGGAGACATTACGGGAATGTCGTATTCCTTTAGAGTAAAAGAAGAAAAGTGGTTAAACATGGATACTCCTACCCCTACAAGGGAAATATATAAATTTAAAAAAATAGGAGAAATATCAGCTTTGTGGAGTCCCGCGTATGAAGGGACCAGCATAGAAGCTCGGGACAGAGAGCTGGACAGCTCTGACAAAATGGCATTGGATAATGCCAGGTCCACGTTGGATAACGAAAAGAATGAGCTTGAAGTAGAAAAATTAAAATTTAAGATAAGATTTGGAGGGAAATAAACATGAAAGAAAAATTACTTAAATTATTAAAAGCAAAACAAGAAGCAAGAGCGGCTAAAATGAAATTAGTTGATGCCGCAGGCGAAGTTGAAGAATTAAGAAAACTTCAAAAAGAAGTCGAAACAATAGATACTGAATTGAGAGATATTCAAGCTATGATTGATGAATTGCCGAAAGAAGAAGGCGAAGAAGGACAAATACAAAGAACAGCAGCGGTTAACGGAGAAACTCCTGGAATAGTATCAACAAATGCAAATGCACAAGAACAAAGAAAATCAGTCGATGAAGAAGATATGGAATATAGAAAAGCGTTCCGTGATTTTGTTCTCAGAGGCACTCCTATTCCCGCAGAATTGAGGGATGACGAAAACACTCTGACAACTGATGTGGGGAGTGCGATTCCTACCGTGCTTGTTAATAGGATAGTTGAAAAGCTTGAAAGTGTTGGTAAAATACTAAACCTTGTTACAAAAACTGCTTTCAAAGCGGGTATAAAAATACCTACATCATCCGTAAAACCTGTAGCAACATGGGTGAATGAGGGTGCTGGTAGCGATAGACAAAAGAAAACAACCTCATACATTGACTTTACTAACTATAAGTTACGTTGTGAAATCTCCATGTCAATGGAAGTTGGTACAATGGCATTGTCAGCTTTTGAAAATGCTTTCGTTAAGCAGGTAACAGAAGCTATGGTTAAGGCTATTGAAACAAAAATTGTTTCTACGGCTGATGGCACAACCGGCATGAAAGGTATACTTGCTGAAACTCCTGCAACCGGACAAGCATTGACAGCAAAGAATCTTTCCTTTGAACTTCTGTGTGATGCAGAGGGAGCATTACCTGAAGAGTACGAAGGTGATTCAGTTTGGTGTATGTCTAAAAAGACATTCATGTCATTTGTAGGGATGACTGATGCAGAAGGACAACCGATTGCCCGAATTAATTACGGTCTTGGAGGAAAACCGGAAAGATACCTGAATGGGAGACCTGTTTTAACATGCAGCTATGTTGATACATTCAAATCCAACTTAGAAGCAGGAAAAATATTTGCGTTCATCTTCAATTTTGCTGACTATGCCGTAAACACAGTATATGACATGGGTATTCAAAGAAAGCAGGACTGGGATACAGAAGATTTATTGACAAAAGCAGTAATGTCCGTGGATGGAAAGACAATAGACAAGAATTCTCTTGTAACAATCGCCAAATCGGCGTAAGGAAGGGGGATAATTATGTATTCAATGGCAGCGTATAAACACAATTTTGGTCAGATTATTACTACTGATGCTGAAGGAGTGAGCGTTGACCGCTCCTTCTTGGCGCATTATCATATACCTGCTGCAAATGCTCCTGCTGCCAGCAGTGACGGTGTATTGGCAGCTACTAACTTGGGTACTGTTGCCAAGTCAATTATAGCAGGAATTAAAAATCCTGCTGTACCAAGAAATATTCGTATTGACGGCAATGTATCTGGAATAACAGGTGTTGTAAAAATAACCGGTACCAACTTTAATGGTGAAGTTATAACTGAAGACATAACAGCAAATGGTATTACTGCAAAAGATGGAAATCTTGCTTTTAAGTTTATAACAAAAATTGATTTGCCGATTCAAAATCATACACCGGCAGCCCAAACTGAAACAATTGAAGTTACTAACGAATGTACGAATACAGAGGAAATTAGTGTTGCTGTGACAGCTACTACATTGCTTGGCGAGGACAGCGGTGAAAGCGTTACGGTACCACTAGACAGTACAGTGCATACTACGGTTACATTGGTAGCTGCCGCAGTAGTTGAGGCGTTGAATGAAAACGAAGCTATTGGTGCGGTTTTTGAAGCATCAAACGCTGAGGGAGTTATCACCCTTGCTGCAAAAGAACCGGCTGCAAACGATAGTAGTTTAGCAATTGCATTTACGGCAGGGACATCCGGTGTAACCGTTGGTTCATCAACAGATGGGACAACTGGTGTACCTTATGACCAGATAAGTGTTGGCTGGGGAGATAAATTTGGTATACCATACCGCCTTTATGCTGACGAATTAGTTATCTTAAAACTGTTTGGCAATGCTGTGGAAGGAACTGAAGGAACTGTTACAGCTGATGTTGCTGATATTGAAAAAAATGTCTATGATCCAAATGGCTCTCCAGACGGGCAAAATGATATTGACCTTTATATTATAGTTTAAGAGAGAGGATTATTCCTCTCTTTTTTAAGGCGGTGATTGTATGGCTTTACTTGATGAAGTTAAAAATTATTTAGATATTACTTGGACAGATACCGACAGCGATTTAAAGCTGACAGGTATAATCGAAAGAGGACAAAACTTTCTAAATAAGAAAACTAATAGCTCTTTGGATTATGAAATTGAAGGTAGAGCCAAGGAGTTACTATTAGAGTATTGTCGATTTTCAAGAAACGGCATTTTAAATGAGTTTGAAATAGCTTATTTGCCTATGTTGAAAGATTTAATTGAGGATAATGGTGGTTCTTATGGCCTATAAAAATTATAAATCACCAATTCAGACATTTAATGACGGTATTGTTGATATTTATTCGGTTAATAATGTAGCGGAGCCTGGCAATAAGCCTGTGAATGGACTCACCTTTAAGTTGAAGATGAATTTTGAGGAAGAGAAGGTTGGTATAACAAGGAGATATTTATCACGTCAGGACCAATCGGAAATAACAAAACTTATAAGGGTGCAAAGAATTGAGTCTCTAAATGAGCATGATGTTGCGGTTATAGATAGCAAGCAGTATGACATAGATTTAATTCAATCTGTGCCGAATGTAGTCCCAAAGAGTTTGGATTTATCTTTGGTACGTCTGGAGGTGGCGTATGAAATTAACTGAGTTAAAAGATTTACTGCTGACAGTGACTCCTGATACGTTCCATTATGAAGCTCATGGAAAGCCTGATAAATATATTGTTTGGGCAGAGGATGGAGAGGTTAGTTCAAGTGAGGCTGACAATCATAAAAGAACTCAAGTAATTGGAGGCACAATTGATTATTATACCAAGACTGAATTTGATCCTAACTTTGATTTAATCCAGGGGAAGTTAAATTCCGTAAATATTTCTTGGAGACTTAACTCTGTACAGTATGAAGACGAAACCAAATATATTCATTATGAATGGACGTGGGAGTTGGTTTACTTTGGCTAAGATGACTATTAGGGGATTTGATGAGTTAGAGCTGAAACTTTCACAGATTGGCAAAATGTCAACGGAAATAGCAAAGGATGTTGTTATGGCCGGAGCTCAACCGGTTGCTGATGAAATCAGAAGAGGACTTGAAAGCCTGCCGGTGGATGAGTTGAAGCAATTAAAACCTGGAGAAAAGTTTGATGTCACACCCTATGGCGAACTAAAGGACTTAGCGGACAGCCTTGGTATTGCGCCACCTGATGTTGATAGCCAAGGAAATGTCAATACAAAGATCGGCTTTGATGGTTACGGAAGTTATCCAAGTAAGAAATACCCAAAAGGATTACCTAACAAGCTACTTGCCAGGGCGATTGAAAGCGGTTCATCCGTAAGACAGAAGAAACCTTTTGTAAGACAAGCTGTTAATAGATCTAAGAAAAGAGCAATTGAAGAAATGAAGAAAAAATGTGATGAAGAAATAAAACTAATAATGGAATAGGAGGTAAAAAATGAATAAAGAATATGGCGAATTTGTTGGTGTGCAAGACATACATGCTGCAATCATTACTGAAGATTCAGATACGACATACGCAGCTGAAACTCCTGAATATTTTGCGCCTGCTGCGGAAATAGCAGGAGAGCCGGAAATTGAAAGTACTCCGACATATTATGATAATGTGCCGCAGGATAATTATATTACGGAGGGAGTTACCCCTCTGACAATAACAGTGTCCGGAATACCGGCTGACAAGGCTGCAAAGTTTTTAGGCAAGTATTACGATGAAGCTTCCGGAAGGGTGCTTGACACAGGGGAGCCTAATCCTCCTGATGTTGCTCTGTCTTTTATATTCAACAAGGGCAAAGAGGATATGAGGTATTACCAGTACCTAAAGGGTAAATTCAGCGGCGGTACTGAAGAGGCTGCTTCAAAGTCAAAAACTATAAGCATAAAAACATACAAAATGACTTATACAGCAGTAACTACTACTCATAAATGGACTATTGACGGCAAGCTGAAACAATTAAAAAGAATCTTTGCTGATACTACGGATGAAGCATTTGATTCCACAGGCTGGTTCCTTCAGGTACAGACACCTGATACGACTTCAGCTCCGGCTGAGCTTGCAATGGCATCAAGCGACCCGGAAGATGGTGATACTGGTGAGCTTGTAGGAGTAAGTCCGAAATTGACATTTAACAATAAGATTAAATCTTATAACATTACCCTGATTAATACTACTACTTTGGTACCTGTTGCAAACACAATGAGCATTGATTCAACAGGAAAGATTATAACAATAGATCCTAACGTTGATTTGGGAGCTGCTACCAAGTTTGCGATAATTATTAACAAGGTAACTGATATTTACGGGCAGTCTGTGACAGATAATGTTATTGATTTTACAACAGCATAAGGCAGGGAAACCTGCCTTTTTATTTGAATAGGAGGTATTATGAAGCCTGTATTTATTAATTTTACGGATGAAAACGGTGAAAAGACTAAAACATTTACAACTTGCACCATGAAAACAGGTGTGGTTGACAGTATCTTTGAAATTGCAGAGCGTGCTGAAAATATAGAAAAAGAGAATGTTAAAATAAGTGAAGTGAGAACATTTTTTAATGATTTAAAGTGTCTTATTTTAGAAGTTTTTAAATATCAGTTTAGTTATGATGAACTGAACGAAAATGTTGACCAAGAAGAACTCATGAAAGTATTTAAAGATATTTGCGGCGCTATTGGGAGCGGCATGAAAAAAAACTAACCGAGGGGGAGTTGCAGATTACTGATGATTCTCCCAGAAGTTACAGGGCTACTCTTTTAAATCTAAAAAGAACTATAGCAAAAAAATGGGGCTGGTCTCTACATGCTATTGATGAAACAGACATAGATAATCTTTTGTCCTTTATTCAATTTAAATTGGAAGATGATCCGGATGTAAGGATTATTAACGGCAAGGAATACAGGAGAGCAAAACAGGCTCCAAGTTGGTTGTAAGGAGGTGCAAGCATGGCTTATGATATAGGTCCGAGAATTGGAATTGAGGGCGAAAAAGAATTCAGACAAGCTATCGGTCAAATTAATACAAACATGAGAACTCTAAATACTGAGATGATGGCTGTTGCATCTCAGTTTGACAAATCAGACAATAGCATGGAATCCTATGTTGCTAAAAATAAGGTCCTTAATAAACAAATTGACGAGCAAAAAAATAAGCTTGCTGAGCTTAGTAAAGGATTAGAAGCCTCAAAAGAGAAATATGGCGAAAATGATAAGGTTACTCAGGGATGGCAACAATCTGTTAACAAGGCTACAGCTGAGCTCAATAAAATGGAACGTGAACTTGATGGCAACACTAAGGCAATGGATGAGCTGGGCAAAGAAGTTGAAGATACGAGCAAGTCTGTTGAAAATGCCGGTGGCAGGTTTGAAAAATTTGGGGGAGTTTTAAAAGGTGTTGCCGTAGCAGCCGGAACAGTGGTGGCAGCTGCAGGGGCTGCAGCTGTAAAATTAGGGAAAGAGGTCATTGCCGGCTTTGCTGATTATGAGCAATTAGTCGGAGGTGTTGATACCTTATTCAAAGACTCATCTCAAAAATTACAAAATTATGCTAATGATGCTTATAAGACAGCAGGGTTATCCGTAAATGAATATATGGAGACAGTTACAAGTTTTTCGGCAAGCTTAATACAGTCTTTGGGCGGTGATACTGAAAAGGCGGTTAAATATGCAGATATGGCCATAACAGACATGTCGGATAATGCTAACAAGATGGGCTCTGATATGGCATCAATACAAAATGCTTATCAGGGTTTTGCTAAGCAAAATTACACCATGTTGGATAACTTGAAGCTTGGCTATGGCGGTACCAAATCCGAGATGGAAAGGCTTCTTGCTGATGCAGAAAAAATATCAGGCATTAAGTATGATGTGTCAAGTTATGCGGATATAGTTGATGCCATCCATATTGTCCAAACCGAAATGGGAATCACCGGTACGACCGCACTTGAAGCAGAGGATACTATAACCGGTTCTATTAATGCAATGAAATCAGCCTGGAAAAACTGGCTGGTTGGTCTTGGAAATCCTGATGCAGACATGAAGAATCTAACAGAAAATCTTGTAGATGGATTTCAAACGGTTGTAAAAAATATAATACCAGTTATTAATAATATTGCTGAAGCGTTACCTATGGCATTTAGTGCCATATTACCAGCAATTAGCGAAATTCTACCCGACTTATTAACTGTTGCTGCTGACCTTTTTAATCAGGTATTAAATGCAATAATGCTAATGTTGCCGGAGCTTATACCTGTCGCAGTGGCGGCTCTAATGATGATTACCGATACACTGATAGATAATTTACCTTTGTTAATAGATGCGGCTTTTGTATTGTTAATGGCCTTGTCACAAGGAATATTAGAGGCATTGCCTGAGCTTATACCAAGAATTGTTGAAGTGGTAGAAAAAATAGTAACTGTTATTATGGAAAATTTGCCTATGATTATTACTGCTGCACTGCAAATAATGTTGGCACTTGCTTCAGGATTAATTCAAGCTATCCCGCAGATGGTTGCATCAATACCACGAGTTATAACAGCTATTTTGAACGCTCTGGTGTCGGGAATATCTCAAATTCTGACATTTGTCCCAACTCTCTTTAAAGAAATCGGGAATGGATTTAGAAAAATAGACTGGGGTTCATTAGGCAAAAATGTTATTACCGGCATTGCAGATGGTGTTAAGAACGCAGCTGCTAATCTTGCCAACAGTGTAGTAGGTGCCGCCAAAGGAGCGTTGAGTGGTGCTAAAAAGTTCTTAGGGATAGAATCTCCTTCAAAGGTATTTAGGGACCAAGTCGGAGGAATGATAGGTGCAGGCATGGCAGAGGGAATAACAGATAGTGCAAAAGAAGTCAATGCTGCCATGAGTGGGTTAAATAACAAGCTTACAGGTAAATCTAATATAAATATCAACGGTTCCGCAGCCGGAGCAGCTGCAATAAATGTATATGTACCGGTTAGTCTTGACGGTCAAGTTATTACCAAATCAACAGGAAGGGTTCAGTATGGCAAGAACAGGACAAGGTCACGAGCGTTAGGGGTGACGGTATAGTGAGTAAGATTAAAATATTAAACAGTGCATTAGCGGAGCAGGGAACCATTCAATCTGTTTTAAGTTCAGGGAAGTCTGAAATCCTGAACAGTGATAAAATATTGAGGTTCTCTGCTTTTTTAAAAGGCATAAATAATTTAATTACTGGTGACAACATTGCAGAGGTTGATGATGATTATTATGACATCGTGGAATATACAAAAGGTCAATCCAGCGATGGCAAGTTGACTGTTGATGTTGATTGCGAACATGTAAGCTACAGACTCAATGATCCAGATTATAATTTAGAATATTTTACATGGATTGAAACACCATATTTTATATTAGGTAAGATATTAGAGGGTACAGAGTTTACTGTTGGAACAGTAGAGTTTGCTGATACATTAACTTATTCAGCTCAGGAAGCAATGAGCAGACGGCAGATTCTTATGGAGTTTGTTGCATTATTAGGCGGGGAAGTTGATTTTAATAAATTTACTATCAGCATATTAATTCAAAGGGGTTCATCGGTTCCGAAGGATTTGCTATCTGACAGAAATATAGAAGTACTTTCTAAGACATACAGCAAACGAGAAAAGGACAAAGACGGCAATCCGCTTGTCAGTTATAAGTGCGCATTAATAAAACCTATGGCAATATCATTGGGTGATGTTGTTACAATTGATTATGAGAGCCTTGACATTGATGTTGAACTAAGGGTAGTAAGTCTGACAACAAATCCTTATAACAAATATATAGCTGAATTTGAAATCGGAAACTTTTATCCGGGGCTTGCAGATGATGCATACAGAATCGAAACCTCTACCCTTGCAAAAGGTAAAACCTACTACGGAGCAAGAATCAGCCCTGAGAATGGTTTTGAAAGTATAAGAAGCGACAAAATGGCCAGGACTGTAATGAATGCTGATACTTTTGCAATGCAGGTGGGAGATGGAACGGGAAACAACTGGACAAATAAACTTTACTTTGACCCTGTAAGCGGTAAATATGTATTTGACGGTGAGCTATCAGCAACAATGATTGAGGCTTTGGAAGCACAGTTTGACATTACAATTTCTAACACTACAATTACACAGGTACTTGCTGCTGAAACTGGATATATAGCACAGCTAACGGTTGATGAATTGCTGACCGATACCAAAGTACAAAATTATTTGAATAACGATACATCGCCGATAGAATATCAACATATGTTTGGCAAGTACTATAGAATGATTTATGCAAGTACAGACGGCACGCAAGAAATACAAGCAACAAGCAGAGGGCAAGCACTTTATTGGAGAGATGAAAATAAAAAAGCAATCACCTTGGAGGCTACTGAGTATCCTGTAATGGTTTATGTTTACAATGAACCTGTTGTTTTTCAAATATCATTTTCTATAGGCAGTCAAATTGAAATGATTTTCGGGCAAGGCGATGGAGTAACTGCAAACAGTGCAAAGTTTTTCATTAAAAAAATTCCAACTGGTGCAGAGCTTAACTACTACGCTTCCAATACGGGAGATTTGCGACAAATAGTTTTAAACGATGACGGTGTATTTAGTACGAATTCATATCTTGGAGATTTAGATATATATAATAATGGCATGATAGCAACATATCCTGATGATGTTGTCTATGAGTATAGTTGGACTAAAGATAGTAACGGAAAAATTACAAGTATAACTAATGACACTTTGGGGAACTCAGCATCTATAACATGGAATGCGGGTGATAAATAATGAGCGATATAGATTTTCAAAATGGATTAATTGCAGGGCTTACTCTAGCTGGCAAAACTGCTATTGTTGGTGGTGGCTTAGAACCTGACAATAAAACATATTTATACAATCAAGGCGATGAGCATGCAGATATAACGGGTGGTTGGGTTATCGGTCATTCTAATGGTGTAGGCTCGCAGAGCAAACAATCAAATTATTTACATTTAATTGGAGGTTCAAGTGGATGGGGTGTTAGAACTTATGTAACTAACAGTCTTATAAGATTAACAGATGTTAATACTATTTATGTTGAATGGGAAAACGGGGGTTCAAACAGTACACACACTATAAGTGGAATGGTTATTTCTACGGTCAAAACTGGAAATATAGATACTAATAATGCTTTTGTAGTCGTTAGGAGTAATTTTCTACCACTTATTAGTCAATTAGATGTATCTGCAATTACAGGTGATTATTACATAAGGGTTCATGGACAATCCAATACTGCAGGAGTGCTGAGTAGCCTTAGAGTGTATAGAATATGGATTGAGTAGGTGATTGAAATATTAATAGGAATTAATAGACTATATCAGATTAAGCAAATTAGAAAAATAACAGATACATCATTAACTGTTATTGAGCTCGATGAAAATGACGAATTTTACCCGTTTAAAAATTGGTCGGATAATAGAATTTTAAGCTATTGTTATAAACAAACGGAAAATAGCTTGTCAATTTATCCTTATATTAATACAGATTTAATTGATAAATTTGACAGATACGCTGAAATTATGGAATCTCTTGCATTGGCAGGGCAGATTGCAACAAAAGATTTAATAAGGCAGGATGTTTTGACAGAGGAACAAATATTGAAACTTGTCGATGTATATTCTTATTATGAAGTAGGGAAATCTTATGCAGTAGGTGATATTTTTAAGCATGAGGGTAATTTATTTGAAGTTATTCAAGCACACACAAGTCAAGCCGATTGGTTGCCTTTGACAACAAAAGCACTCTACAAATGCAAAACTCCATCACTTGTTATTCCTGAATGGATACAACCGACAGGAGGACATGATGCGTATAATGTAGGGGATAGAGTTATTTTTAATGGTTTAATGTATGAGGGTTTAATCAACAATAATGTATGGTCGCCTGTTGCTTATCCGCAAGGGTGGAAGTTGATTTAGTGTAGCCTATAAGGGCTGTTTTTTAATTATTAAATAACGAGGTAGGCGAATGGATTATACAAAAGTATTAGACTTAATGCCAAGTTTAGTGATGGGTCTTGGCATTTGGTATCTAAAGAAATTATTGGACAAAAGGGATGTAAAAATCGAGTCAAGGGAAAAGGCGCGGGAGCAAAATGAAATTCTGCTCATAAAAAGCGTGGGGGCTTCTCTGTCCTTGGGTGAAGCGACAGCAATTGCCATTAAAAACGGCAAGAGTAATGGGGAATTAGAGAGTGCTTTAGCATACGCAAAGACAGTGAAGCACGAACAAAAGGAATTTTTGAATGAGCAGGCAGTAAAGAATGTTTTGTAAGGGAGTGATTTAATGGAGGAAAAGGAAATACAAAAAATTGCTGATGCAGTGAATAAGAAAAAGAAATTCTCTAAACGAATTGTAGTTCTGGTCATTTTGTTAAATATAATTTTCACGGGAGCAGTATTCGTAGCTGCTTTTTTTAATGCAGTTATCCCGGATAGTTTGATTGTTGCATGGTTCGGCTTTACGACAACGGAATTAGTTGCACTTGCAGGAATAAGAATTAGAGGTGATAAGGATGGCTAAGCTTTATAGCGGTGAGTATAAAATAACGAGCTGGTTTGGTCCGAGGGATTTGAATGGTGACAAAAGACCACATAAGGGAATTGATTGTGTAGGATTGACTTCTAAGAATATCATCGCTCCAACGAATGGACGGATAGTGTCCTCTCAAATTATCACAGACAAGAAAAATCTAACTTGGGAATGGGGAAACTATGTCAAGATGGATGACCTGAACGGTTACTGTCTTTTTTTCTGTCATTTGTCAAAGCGATTAGTTACGGCAGGGCAAACAGTTGAGAAGGGACAGCTCATCGGTGTTGAGGGGCAGACCGGATATAGCTTTGGTTCACACTTGCATTTCGAGGTTAGAAAAAAGTCTACCAATGAGGCAATCAATCCAATGGACTACTTTGAAATACTTAATGAGTGGGAATTAAATCATTTTAAAAAGAAAGTTCAGAATAAATACGAATTCGATGACAGCACTATGGAATATCTTGCTAAACATCCATACGCTGTTAGTTTGTTCGAAAAATTATTGAAAGAAGGAGGCAAGTAATGGAAAATGTAATGTATCAAATTTTATCGCTGGTTTTAACAATAATAGGGTTGGTGATAACCTACTATGTGATTCCGATACTTCGCAGCAAGGTTTCGGATGAAAAATTGTCTATCGTGGAAATGTGGGTTAACATAGCAGTGGCTGCAGCGGAGCAGATGAAAGTTGCTGGCCTGTTACCAGATGGACAGGAGAAGAAAGAATATGTGTTAAAATTTATTAGAGACAAAGGCATAACTATTACGAATGAGGAATTAGAAGCCTTGATTGAAGCAGCTGTATACGAAATCAATAAAGCGAAATATCTATTATTTAAAGATTTAGATATGTCGGATGTAGAAAGTTTAGAATAATTTACCCGGGTTAAATGCCCGGGCTTTTTTTATTTTTTTGACGAAACTTATATATTTTTGTATAATATAAAAAATTGGGGAATTAAATTTTAATTAAATTATTAAAGGGGTAAATAGTTATGCTTGAAAATTTTTTATTGGATTAGTAAGCGGAATTGTATCAAGTTTTATGGTTACAATTATATTTAGAGAAAATGATAGAAAACGTGCAACAAAAGACTATATAGATCGTTTGATTGCATTTTTAATGGAGTATTACTATACTTGTGATAACGATAGTCCAAATATAACAAGTATTGAAAACCTAACTAAAAAAGGAATTCCTAAAGTAATTAAATACTACAAGTTTTCTAATGAAGAAAAAAGGTTAATTAATAAAATAATAGATGAATACAATAATAACTATACAGCATTATTAAATTATTCCAGTTTATTATCTCAAAGAAATACATATGAAAAACTATTAAAAAAATATGAAAAACAGATTGAGGATTTGAAAACAAAAATAATTGAATTTACTATATCAATTCAATCAATATAAATGGTTAACTTTTGAGTGACTACATAAAAAAACTATATATAGGGGCAGCCGGACCACCACAAAGGTGCGTTTGCTGCCCTTTTTATTTGCTATCCACAAAGGATTTCAGCCAGCTCTCGGTGGCTATATGTACTTTATTATATTATTGTACTGTAGATGTGTTAAAAAAATGCTGGATGAGGAGAGATCCAGCGGAAGTATTTATATTATTTATCTAAGTAGGCTTATTTTATAGTATGTTGTAATTATTTTTATGTGAGTCATAAAAACAGTTTAGCAACTATCTTTTATCTCATTTTTCAACAAAAAAATGACGTCACAGAATGCGATTTAAGCAACGTTTTTTATGTCTTAATGGTTTTATACCTGTTGAAATTTCAATCAAATTGTATTTTTTACTTATCAGAATATTTAAAATTAATTTTTAAAATAAATGCTATGTACAAGTTAAGTATTTTGAATTATAATATAAATACATACCGAAATATCAATAAAATATACTTACAGATAACCCTTCGGAACTCATTCTTCGGTTCCGATATCCGTTAGTATTGCTTTTGTCTCATTTAGTGGCATGC
>ENA-UOOM01001563-UOOM01001563.1-fermentation-metagenome-genome-assembly--contig:-NODE-1563-length-21500-cov-5.865283_pt1 | contig 21500 bp, 20 predicted proteins | sample MGYA00245781_ERZ724031 | MGnify/ENA primary metagenome ERZ724031 (study PRJEB28704, sample SAMN03018317) | fermentation metagenome | biome: anthropogenic terrestrial biome; feature: soil; material... | reverse complement strand
TAATCCCTTCGATAAGTATGTATGGGACTATAATATTGCTATTGCTAAGGAAGCGGCACTTTTAGGATTTGATGAAATTCAGTTTGACTACGTACGTTTCCCTGACGGAGCGAAAAAATACAATCTTATTGCGGAATTTCCCGGAAGAAACGGAAGAGATAAGGACGAAGCAATTGGTGATTTTTTAGAATATGCTAAAAAAGAGCTTGAGTCTTATAATGTAAATTTAGGTGCGGATGTTTTTGGAATTATTACAAGAACATGGGATGATTATCCCGAAGACATAGGCCAGACATGGATATTGATAGGAGAGCATGTGGATAATATTGCTCCCATGGTTTATCCAAGCCACTATTCAACAGGATGGTACAACTTAGAGAATCCTAACGCACATCCTTACTTGGTTGTCAAAGGTGCTATGGAGGAGGGAATTGAAAAAAATTCCTCTATGGAAAACCCGCCGATTATAAGACCTTGGATTCAGGATTTTGACTGGGCTGGAATTGCATACGGACCTGACAAGGTGAGAGATCAAATAATTGCTGCAAAGGAACTTGGTGTTTTTGAATATATGATATGGAATCCAAGCAATGTCTATGATCCATATGCATTTATGATGACAGAAAAAGAAAATTCAACAACCTATCCTTTGGATAAGGGAGAGCTTGATTACAGAGAAAAGTCACCTGCCGACGGAGCGGAAAAATATTTGACCGGAATGCTTCAGGACAGATACAGCTACACATATCTGATGACTCCCGTGGCAGACAGAGTAAAGGATTTTGATGAATTTGCCAAGCTTCAGGAAGAAGATAATGTTAAGCTGTTAAACTTCAAGGTTTACGGTTATGAAATGGACGCAAATGACAGCAATAAAGCCAATGTAAGCTTATATTACAAGATTGAAGTAAAAAACGGCGATGCAACAGAAATAATCGAAAAAGACAATGTAGTTTGGCAGGCAGTTAGAGAACTGAACATCTGGAAAATAAAAGCTACGTTCAGTAAAACCGCAGATTGAAGTCCATGCTAAAAAAGACGGTATGTCTTTGAAAAAATGAATTTGAGATAACAGCAATCATTGGAACGACTGTATGTCGTTCTTTTTTTGATGTGCCCAAACCCCGTTTTTCAAAGTCTTTTCAGAAAAATGGTTTGCAGTCAAACGCACAAGATGCCAAATTTTATGCATTTTCCCGCGGAAAGTTATTATAGAGAAATGATTGTCCCGTTTGCAAACTATATACTTTAAATTATGTATGTAAAATAAAAGCATATGTATATATTATAAAAACAAAAAGCTTGACAAGTCAAAATTTGTTGTTATAATTAATTTTATATATTTAAAGCAGTTATTATTATATGAAGGTGAGGACGAAAATGAAAAAGTACAATATAGCAATATTAGGAGCAACAGGTGCGGTAGGACAGGAGATGCTAAAAGTTTTGACAGAGAGAAACTTTCCTATAAATAATATAAAATTGCTGGCAAGCAAAAGAAGTGCAGGAACCATTGCTGAATTTAACGGTGAAGAATATGTTGTTGAAGAGGCTTTGGAAAGCTCCTTTGAAAATATAGATGTAGTGCTTTGTGCCGCAGAAAATGACATCAGTAAAAAACTTTCACCGGCTGCCGTAAATGCCGGCGCAGTTGTTGTTGATAACTCAAGTGAATTCAGGCTGCATGACAATGTCCCGTTGGTTGTTCCGGAAGTAAATGCGGATGATGTTAAAAAGCATAAAGGAATTATAGCAAATCCCAACTGTTCTACAACTATTGCATTAACAGCCATAAATGAGCTTAATAAATATGCCGGAATAAGGAGAATGATAGTAACAACATATCAGGCTGTATCCGGTGCCGGCATAAATGGAATAAATGAATTGCATGAACAGATTAAGGATATCAGTGAAGGCAAGGAAGTGAAAATAAATACATTTCAGCACCAGATTGCATACAATGTAATTCCTCAAATAGGAAGCTTTGATGAAGAGGGATATTCTGAGGAAGAAATGAAATTGCAGAATGAAGGAAGGAAAATACTCCACAATCCTGATTTAAGGGTAAATTGTACATGCGTAAGGGTTCCTGTTTACAGAAGCCATTCCGAATCAATTACGATAGAAACAGAAAGAGAAATTACTCCCGAAAAAGCAAGGGAGCTGTTATCAAAGGCAGCAGGAGTTAAGCTTATTGATGATTTGGAAAATAAAAAATATCCGATGCCTCTTGATTCGTCAGAGCAAGATTTAATTTACGTAGGAAGAGTGAGAAAGGATATAAGCAGCGAAAATTCATTGGTTCTATGGTGCTGCGGTGACCAGGTCAGAAAAGGCGCGGCAACGAATGCCGTGCAGATAGCAGAAGTATTGGTAAAAGAAAATTTAATATAAATAGGGGTTAATAAAGATTTTGCTAAAAAAATGAGACTTCAAAAAGTCTCGTTTTTTGATTATATCAACAATGACCCTCCGACTATGCCGGAGGGACCAAATGAGTAAAGATATAAGCTATGAAAATAAATGGTTGTTAGATGCAATATCACTGGAAAAAGGGAAGAATTATAATGTGCTCTTTTATTTTTGAAGGATATTTTATATGGACAAATGTTCGGTTTTCGTTTATTATATAGGGGAGGAGGATGTAATGGACGTATTAATATTAGCTTTACTTTTAATAACAGTAGTAATAAATATAATTCTCTTAATAAAAGCATCTAAAGGTGGCTTGGTAGAGCGTATATTATCAGAAATGAAAATATATTTAAGTGAAAATAACCTAAATATGATTGACCAAGTATCAAGAAAAATTGCTGAAACGGAACAAAAACAGCTTAGAGAAATTTTAACTTCCAAACTTGAAACAGTAGAAAGGTTGGAAAAAAGTAATAATAAAATGACAGAAGCATTTATGAATTTCAGCGGTGAGACTTCAAAAACAATAAATGAAAGCTTTTCGTCATTAAATGATAGAGTCAGCTATAATCTTGAAAAAATAAATGTGCGTGTAGAAGAAAGGCTTAATGAGGGATTTGAAAAAACAAACAAGACTTTTGTAAACATATTAGAAAGGCTTTCAAAAATTGATGAAGCACAGAAAAAAATAGACAGCCTTTCAACAAATATAGTGTCTTTGCAAGATGTTTTGACAGATAAAAAAAGCAGAGGAACATTTGGAGAAGTACAGCTTAATCATATATTGAGCAGTGTATTTGGAGATAATAACTTTAAAATATATGAAGTTCAAAAAATGTTATCAAACGGCTTGATTGCAGATGCAGTGATTCATATCCCTGAACCGGTGGGTATGCTTTGTATTGATTCAAAATTTCCTTTAGAAAATTATCAACGTATGATGGATAAAAATATTTCTGATTCTGAGAGAAAAATATATGAGAGGGATTTTAAACAGAACGTTAAAAAACATATTAATGATATTTCATCTAAATACATAATAAATGGAGTAACATCAGAACAAGCAATACTGTTTCTTCCGGCAGAAGCCATATTTGCCGAAATTAACGCTTATCATCAGGACTTATTAGATTATGCGAGCACCAAGAGGGTTTGGATTGCATCACCTACAACGCTTATGTCAGTGTTATCCACTGTTCAGGTTGTTCTAAGAAACATAGAAAGAGAGAAATATGCTGGAATCATACAGGATGAACTTAGCAAGTTAGGAAGGGAATTCAAGCTATACAAAGAAAGATGGGATTCCTTGGCAAAAAACATTAAGAAAGTATCGGATGATGTGGATAAAATTCATATTACCTCTAATAAAATAGAAAAAAAATTTGATAGAATATCTAAGGTTGATATAATTGATTATGATGAAAACAAGACAGAAGCTGCATTAATAGACTAATAATTAAAGGGGCTGAATTACTGATTGTAAAAAGTTGCGAAAAAAATAAAAAAAAACTTGCTTTTTAATTTGAAGTATGTTAATATTCTTAATGGTTAAGCCGAAGTGATGGAATGGCAGACGTGACGGACTCAAAATCCGTTGGTGGCAACACCGTGTGGGTTCGAGTCCCACTTTCGGCATCTTAGAACTCTTAAAGATATTAATAACTCTTTAAGGGTTCTTTATTTTTATCATAACAAGGAACTAATCTCTAAATATTATGATTAGTAGATTTTATGTAACGGTTCAAGTCCCTTCTACGGACGCTAAGTACAAAGAACATTTTTCTTTTAAATGATATAATTTTTAAACTATGGAAATAAAGGGTGATTGAAATGTTGCAAAAGCCTTTGGAGCTTTTGAAAAAATATTACGGATATCAGTCTTTCAGGGAAGGACAGGAAGCCGTTATAGAAAATATATTATCCAGAAAGGATGTTTTGGCAATTATGCCTACGGGAGGCGGAAAGTCTCTTTGCTATCAGATACCTGCATTGATGATGGAGGGGACTGTTATAGTTATTTCTCCTCTCATTTCTTTGATGAAGGACCAAGTGGATACATTGCAGCAAGTAGGCATACCTTCTGCTTTCATCAACAGTTCACTGTCATGGGGAAAGCTTAATGAAATTGTATATGAAGCACAGCATAGCAAATATAAGCTTTTGTATGTTGCTCCGGAGCGTTTGGAGTCGGAAGATTTCATTAATATCTTAAAAAATATTAAAATTTCCATGATTGCCGTAGATGAAGCGCATTGTGTATCTCAATGGGGTCATGATTTCAGACCAAGCTATTTAAAAATCAGAAATATCAGGGATATTGCAGGAAACAATCCAATCATATCGGCATTTACCGCAACCGCAACCCCTGAAGTAAAAGAAGATATAATAAATTTAATAGATTTAAAGAAACATTTTGAAATAATAACAGGCTTTGACAGAGAAAACCTTAAGTTTGAAGTTGTTAAAACCAACAAAAAGGAGCAGTATGTTTTAAACTATGCAGAGGAAAACAAAGGCAAGTCCGGAATCATATACTGCCTTACCAGAAAAATTACCGATGAAGTTTGTGCAAAATTGGTCAAAGCAGGTCACAAAGCCGTAAGCTATCATGCGGGTCTGACTAATATTGAAAGAAGCACAAGGCAGGATGACTTCTTATTTGACAATGCTGATATTATTGTTGCAACCAACGCATTTGGTATGGGTATTGACAAATTGGATATAAGGTTTGTTATTCATTACAACATGCCAAAAAATATTGAAAGCTATTATCAAGAAGCAGGAAGAGCAGGCCGTGACGGTGAAAGGTCAGACTGCATATTATTGTATAGCCCTCAGGATATAGTTATGAATAATTATCTCATTGAAAACAGTTCGGGTGACAGCGACAAGTCGGGTGATTACGCGAAGCTTCGTGATATGGTTAATTATTGCAACACAGATAAATGCCTTAGAAGGTATTTAATAAGCTATTTCGATAATAGCTATAATGTCGAAAGCTGCAATAATTGCGGCAATTGCCTAAATGAAACAGAGGTACAGGACATTACCATTGAAACTCAAAAAATATTGTCGTGCATTTACAGGATGGAGCAAAGATTCGGCGGCAATGTAATAATAGATGTATTGAAGGGAAGCGGCAATAAACGTATTAAATCATTGAATTTTGACAAATTAAGCACCTATGGGATCATGAAAGAATATGACAGAGAAACACTGAAGGATATGATTTCATGTTTAATTTCTGAAGGGTATATTAATATTACCGGTGACAAATATCCTGTTTTAAATATTTCAAAGTCAGGTTACTCGGTTCTAAAAGGAGCCGAAAAGGTTGAAATAAAGAAAGTATTCAGCAAGAAAGCTGCGGTTGGCGAATATGCATATGATAAGGAATTGTTTGAAGTTTTAAGAGCTTTAAGAAAAGAAATTTCAGAAAAATTAAAAGTACCTCCATTTGTAGTATTTTCCGATGCAACATTGAAGGATATGTGTGTTAAATATCCGTTGAATAAAAACGAAATGCTGAATGTAAAAGGAGTCGGAGAATTTAAGGCAAACAAGTATTCGGATTTATTTATAGAAAAAATTAAAAAACATGTTGAAATAAATAATATTGATGTTAATAACAGGTATGCTGCAATCACAGAAGATTCAAGTATTAAAAATTCAGGTCAGGCGGAAAATCAAAACAAGGCCGACGATACAGATACAAGAACCTTGAGCTATAATTTGTACAAAGAGGGGAAAAGTGTAAAGGAAATAGCAGAGGTAAGGGGGTTTAAAACAACTACAATTGAAGACCACCTGCTGGATTGCGCCAAATTGGGCTTAGAAATAAACTATTCGGATTTTGTATTATCCGAACATGAAGAAATGATAATAAATGCATACAGGGAAATAGGCGGCAATAAATTAAAACCAATAAAGGAAGCTTTGCCTGAAGATATCACTTATAACGAAATAAAATTTGCATTGTCTAAAGCAGAAAGCCTTTGAGGGCAAGCCTTAGAGAAATGTCCCTAAGGAGCAGAAGAACAGGAGAAAAAAATGAGTAAATTATATGTTGTGCCTACGCCTATAGGTAATTTAGGCGATATGACCGAAAGGGCAACGGAAACATTAAATAATTGCGATTTAATTTTAGCCGAAGATACCAGGCATACTCAAAAACTGTTAAATCATTTCAATATTAAAACAAAAATGATTTCATATCATAAATTCAATGAAAAACAAAGAAGCGAAGAAATAATTCGAAGGATTTTAGATGAAGAAATGAATGTGGCACTGGTAACCGATGCAGGAACGCCGTGCATTTCCGACCCCGGCTATGAATTGGTAAAGGAAGCAAGGGAAAACGGAATTGAAGTAATAGGTCTTGCCGGTGCTTCGGCATTAACAACTGCACTTTCAATATCAGGGATTGAAACATATGTATTTGCCTTTTACGGATTTTTGCCCCGCAAAAAAAGCGAATTGGACAGTGCTTTGAAAAGGGTAGTTAATAATTCTGTAAGAACCTTTGTCTTTTATGAATCTCCAAAGAGAATATTAAATTTAGTCGAAAATATAATGGAACATATGCCGAATTCAACTCTTTGCGTATGCAAGGAGCTGACAAAGCTTCATGAAAAAACATTTTACGGCAGTGCGGAAAGTGTTTTGGAACAACTAAAGAATCATGATGATGTGGAAAAAGGCGAATATGTAATTGCAGGATATAACAATGATTACGAGGAAAAAGAAATTTCGCTTTCCAAGGTCAGTCTCCATGGAATTTTATTTGACAAGTTATTTAAAAACGGATACTCTTTAAAAGAAGCTGTAAACGAAGCCGCAGAAGAAGGCATTGCTTCTAAGAATGAAGCATATAAGGCTTCCCTTGAAATAAAGGCTTTTTTAGAAGATTATATTCAATAATGGCAATAAAATTATATCTTATATTAAAAGAATTAGTAAGAAGTAGTATTGTAAGGATGCGCAAAAGGATATTGAAAAAAGAATTAATTTATTCTATAATATAAAGTAACTACAGATAAAAATATGAAATTAGGGGTAATTATGGCAAGAGAAGATTCATATGGAAAATCAATACTTAGAACATTATTAATATTGGAACAGTTTAATAGCTCAACTGAATTAGGAATTAAAGAACTCAGCATAGCTACAGGGCTTCCTGCAAGCACAGTACAGCGTATCGTTAATACTTTGGAATTAAAAAACTATCTAATGCAGAATCCCAAAAATGATAAATATCGATTAGGAATTGCGTTATACAATATAAGTAAAAGCTATGCTGAGAATTTCGATTGGACAGATAGTGCTAAAATTCATATGGATAAGATGGTCGAAAAACATAAGGAAACCGTAAATTTGGCAATATTGCAGGGTCAAAAGGTTGTTTATCTAACAAAGGTAGACTCTCCTAATATTTTAAGACCTAATTTCAATGTCGGGGTGCAGTATCCTGCTTTTTGTACATCCCTTGGAAGATGTTTATTGGCACATCAACCTTCAGAGTTAATTGATACAATGCTTTCATCTCCTATAGAGCCTTGCACCGATAAAACAATTACTGACCCGGATAAAATGCGGTTAGAGCTTAGTAAAATTAGAAAGCAAGGCTATGCTGTTGAAGATGAAGAATTTCAAAAGGGATTATTCTGTATATCTGCACCAATTAGAGGTTATAAAGGCAGGGTAATGGCTGCAATAAGTACAACCATACCAAAGTACAGGTTAGAAGTGGAAAATATCCCGGAGATAACAAAGGATTTAATTGAGACTGCAAATAATATATCTGCAGAGCTTACTAAATTTTAATCTGTTAGATAAAAGAAAAGTTGTTTTTAGATGATTAAGTTAATATCGTTTGTAAAAAGAAGATGTTGTAATATGATGATGCTATCACTACAACATCTTTTTTTTATTTATGTCAAAATGATTCAGTGGCAGAAGGCATTTTGTACTTTGAGCGGTTTCTTTAGCAATCAAATACGGAATGACATTCATTTCAGTGAAATATAATAATTATAAGATATATATAAATGGCATTATTAATTCCGAAATCAACTAACAAAACGATTTTTTTAATAAATTAATATTAAAAAAGAAGGTAATCAACTTTTTTAATATTAATTTATTATATAAAACCATATAATAAATCATTTGCATATTAAATATTTGAAATTATTCAAAAATGGCATTGACAATTCCAAAAACAGAGTATATGATATTGTATAACACAAAAGTGAAAGCGTTAACACATATTTTTTATCTTTATCAAATTTATAAACTTTATATCAGATAGATTATAAAATCACAGTTAAGATATTATTATCTATTTGTGTAATATTTATTAAATGTTAACAGGAGATTAATTAATCTTAAAATTTAATAGAAAGGTTGGTTTCAAATGATTAATTGTTTAAAAAATTTCAATGTGGAGGTAAAGGCAAATATTTATTTTGCAGGAAATGTTACAAGCCGAAAAATTATATCATCTGATGGTAAAGCTATGACTTTAGGTATTATTCTACCGGGGGAATACGAATTTCCTGTAGAAGAAAAAGAAATTGTTGAAATTACATCGGGTTATGCAGAGGTCTTGTTGCCTGATGAAAAAGAATGGAAAGGAGTTGAAAAAGGAAAAAGCTTTACAGTTATTGCTAATAGTACTTATAAAATAAAAAGTGAAAACATTGTAGAGTATTTGTGTTCATACGTAAAAGAATGATTACTTTATTTTATCTGCTATTAAGTTAAAGGAAAACTTTTAAAAGATTTATTGTCTGTAAGAAAAAAATTGAAGAAAACATTCATGACGAAAAGAGGAAGTTTGAAATGGAAAAGAAAGTAGAAAAAAATAAGTCAACAGGTTTTTCATCTCCGCTCATTATGGCGTTTTGTTTAATTGCCGGCTCAGTTGGTACAGGAAATATATGGAGATTTCCGAGAGTTGCGGCTACAAACGGAGGAGGAGCATTCGTTATAGCATATGTGATTATAATGCTATTTGCCATAATTCCTCTGATGATGGGAGAACATGTAATAGGTCGTGCTACAAGGCGAGGGTTGCCGGGGGCATTCAGAGATTTTATAGGTACACCAAAATCCACATGGTTTGGCTCATTTGTATGGGTAATTGTTTTTATGACCATAAGCTATTATACAGTAGTTATTTCTTGGGTTGTATATTATTTAGGGTTAACAATAACTAATGGATATGTGGGAGTAGATAAGGTTGAGCTATTCAATTCTGTATCAAATGGCAATATAACAATCGTATTAATTTTTATAGCTTTACAGGCTTTGGGGGCATATATGGCTTATAAAGGTGTCAAAGCTATAGAAAAATCAACTAAGGTGATTTTGCCTATTTTATTTTTGTCACTTATAGGGATTGCAATAAGAACTGTCACTCTTCCGGGGGCATCCTTAGGGTTAAATTACTTATTTGATTTCAAGGTTCAAGAGCTTTTTAAGTCAAAAGTTTGGTTAGAGGCCTTAACACAAACTGTATGGTCGGCAGGACCTGGATGGGGAATTTGCATTGCCTATGGTGTTTATGCACAGCGAAAATCTGATATCAGCTTGTCAACGACTGTTCAGGGATTTGGAGATATGGGGGTCGCCTTATTATCTGGTGTTGCTATCATTCCCGCCATATTTGCCATGTCGGTGAGCACCGAAGAAGCAATGTCGCTTTTAAGCTCTGGAAATAACGGATTAGCTTTTGTTGCACTTACAGGTGTTTTTGAAAGAATGCAAGGCGGTCAGCTCATGGGAGTTTTGTTTTTTGTTGCTTTGATAATGGCAGGATTTTCATCACTTATTGCAATGTATGCGATTATATACCAGCCATTTAACGATGCAAAAATCAGCAAGCAAAAATCAGCAATCGGTTTATTTTTGACAACAGTATTGTTGGGTGCGCCATCAGCATGGTCGATAAAATTTTTTGATAACCAAGATTTTGTAGTTGGTATGGGTATGGTTATAGGAGCTATATTTTCCAGCTATGCTATAACTAGATTTGGAGCTGAAAAACTTAGGGTAAAATTACTGAATAACGAGCATTCCGGGCTTTCCATGGGAAAATGGTGGAATGTGTCAGTATCAATCTTATTTCCTATCCTGGCAGTAGCTATGCTTATTTGGTGGTTAATATTATCGTTTGGTTGGAGCCCTGATTGGTGGAATCCGTTTGGTTTATCTATAGGAACCTTGGTCCTGCAGCTTGGCGGAGCAAGTATTGTTGCACTCCTTATTAATACTAGGATATCAAACGCAACAGGTCCTAAATTGTTTAATGGAAGTGAATTTCCGCCTGTTCAAGACAATGAGTAGCAGAAGATGACGAGTTTAGTTATTAAGTGAAAATGGAGGTAGAAACATGACTGCAAAAGCTATAATTACAATGATTGTAGTTCTTGGTTTGGTTTGGGGCGGATTGATTTTAGCCATCATCAGGCTCCAAAAAATGAAAGTTGCAAATTCTTAGGCACAAGTAAATTAAATATTTAAATTTTGATTTACAATAAATAATATTCTCAGAACAATTTAACCTTGTACCCAAATTTGGAATTGACAATTCCAAATTTGGGTGATATAATTTTTGTATAGGGAAAATATAGGAGGACTTTAAATATGAGTACTGTTTCATTAGTTAAAACTAAAGGCAATGCCGAAAAGGACATTGATAAAGCTGTCAGAGAAGCAATAGATCTTATCGGTGGATTGAAAGATATTGTTAAACCCGGATTTAAGGTTCTGATTAAGCCTAATCTTGTAGCTCCTGCTAAAGAAAGGCTTTCAGGGGCTATTACAAGGTACGAAATTTGCAAAACGATTGCCGATATGGTTAAGGAATTAGGAGCAACACCTATTATAGCAGAATCTTCAGCTGCCGGGGTTGATACCGAGAAAACGATAGTTTTTGGAGAATATGATAAGCTGAGAGATCTTGGTTATGAAGTAGTTGATTTGAAAAAATCAAAGAAAAAAGATATTCGTATGGAAAATGGAGTTATAGTAAAGGATTTAAATACTTGGGAAATTGTTGATGAAGCAGATGTTATTGTAAGTGTACCTGTTATGAAAATTCATGACCAAACAGATGTTACATTAGGCATAAAAAATCTAAAGGGTCTTATTAATGATAAGCAAAAGAGGGAATTCCACACACTTGGTGTTTTTGACGGAGTTGTTGATATAATACAATGTCTGAAACCACAGTTGGTAGTAATGGACGGTACAATAGCTCAAGAAGGTTTAGGACCTGTGTTCGGGGAACCTGTAGAATTAGGATTAATACTTGCTTCAAAAGATATTGTAGCAGGTGATGCAGTAGGTAGTGCTGTAATGGGCTATGAAGATCCATTAGAGGTAAAAATAACAAGAATTGCATATGAACGTGGTTTAGGCGAAGCAAAACTTGATAAAATCGAAATCAAGGGCGAAAAAATAGAAAACGTAAAAAGAAGATTTAAGCGTGCAAGCGAAGTTGAAATAGAGGGAGTGCCACCTTTTACCATAATAGATCATCCGACTGCATGTACAGGATGCAGAACCACCATAATAAGTGCAATAATGGATATGAAGAATGACAATATTCAGCATTTATTAGAAGGTAAGACCATAGTTATTGGTAAGTTGCCTGAAGAAGAACTTCCAAAGGATATAAAAAAAGAAGACTTAGTCTTAATGGGTGTTTGTACAAGACATCTTGAAAAATATGGTACTCATGTGAAAGGTTGCCCTCCTAACAATATATGGGTTGTAAATGCCATAGCAGGTGAAGGCAATGAAGTTAAAAGAAGATATGCAACTGAAGAAGGAGCAAACAATTAATATAGAAGAGAGGGTAATATTATGATTGAAATTCGTTGGCATGGCAGAGGTGGACAAGGTGCCTTTACAGCTGCCAGATTAATAGGTGAAGCTGCTTCAATACATGAAGGTAAGTACGCACAGGCTTTCCCGTCCTTTGGACCGGAAAGAAGAGGTGCTCCTGTACTATCATTTACTAGAATAAGCGAAGAACCTATATATGACCACAGTGAATTAGAAACATGTGATTATGTTGTTGTTTTGGATGATACTTTATATGGGCCGAATGTTTATAGTGGAATAAAAGAAAATGGAGTATTGATTATAAATACTAGAAAAGACGCATCAGAATTTAAAGATAGCGGTGTAAAAGTTATTACAATAGATGCTACGGTAATTTCCTTAGACATCATTAGAATGGATATAACAAATGTTCCCATGGCTGGTGTTTTAGCTGCTGTTACAAATATTGTAAATTTGGATTCCATTAATAAAGCAATTGATACGCAATTAGGACCAAAGATTAGAGAAAAAAATAAAAAGTTATTGCTTGAAGCTTATAACTGCGCAAAAGGAGGCAACTAAGATGGAACGACCAGTAGTGCAGACATACAATAAACCAAAGTATATTGATGATTATCCATTAGGACCATCCTTTACTTCCGGGCATTTGACAGAGATAAGTTCTGGAATGAGAACATACAAGCCAATTATAGATAATGAAAAATGCGTAAAGTGTTTAAGATGTTTCTTAGTTTGTCCAGATGGCACAATTGATAAATCAGGTGATGTTTTAGAAATAGATTATGATTTTTGCAAAGGCTGCGGAATTTGTGCAAAGGAATGCAAATTTAATGCAATTACAATGCATAAGGAGGGAGAAATATGAGTAATAAAATATTTGCATCAGGTGACGAGGCATTGGCACTTGGTGTAAGATTGGCGAGACCTCAGGTTATAGCAGCTTATCCTATTACTCCGCAGACTATTACGGTTGAAAGATTAGCTGATTATGTAGAGGACGGGAGCTTAAAAAGTGAATATATGTATGTTGAGTCAGAGCATAGTGCTATGGCTGCATGCTTAGGTGCAAGTACAATAGGTGCACGCACCTTTACCGCAACATCTTCACAGGGGCTGTTATATATGTGTGAATGCCTTCACTATGCCAGCGGTTCAAGATTTCCTATAGTAATGATGAATGCCAACAGGTCTACAGCAACGCCCTGGAATATATACGGGGACCAAAGGGATTCACTTTCACAGCTTGATACAGGCTGGATTCAGCTTTATGTTGAAAATGGCCAGGAAGCATTGGATACAGTTATTCAGGCATACCGCATAGCTGAAAATCCTGAAATTATGACACCTGTCATGGTTAACCTTGATGGTTTTGTGCTGACACATACCTATGAGCTGGTTGACCTTCCGAAGCAATCCTTGGTAGATAAATATATACCATTTAAGGATTATCCTAATAAGATGGATCTTGATAATCCTATGAGTACATGTATTACGGCGGGACCTGCCTGGAACATGGAATTCAAATATCAGCAGCATTGTGCAATTATGAATTCAGCCCTGGCAATTAAAGAAGCCGACAAAGAATTCGAAGCACTTTTCGGACGCTCATACGGAGGCTTGGTTGAAAACTATCATTGTGACGATGCTGATGCAGTAATTGTTACATTGGGAAGCGTTGCAGGAACAACAAGAATTGTTGTGGATGATTTAAGAGCAAAGGGATACAAGGTCGGACTACTGAAGCTCAGATGCCTCAGACCTTTTCCTAAGGAAGAACTTACAAAGATATTAAAAAATGTAAATGTAGTAGGTGTTTTGGAAAAGGATATAAGCTTTGGTTATGAGGGTGCAGTATTTACAGAGGTAAATTCAGCGTTATCAAAACTTGATAAGATGCCCAAGACATATAACTTTATTGCGGGTCTCGGAGGACGTAATATTTCAAAGGAAGATATAAAAGGGGCATTTGAAAAAATCATTGCTTACAGTGATAGCAAAGAAATTGTAAACAATGTAGAATTTGTGAAACTGGGGTGTGAGTAATATGGCAATTAATGCAAAAAATATGACTAATAAAGAATTGTTTTACGGTCACAAGGCTTGCGGAGGTTGTGCGGCAAGCTTAACTATAAGATGGACCCTTAAGGTTTTTGGGGAACGTACTATTGCCGTGGTTCCGCCGAACTGTATGTCTACTGTGGGCTTTATTTTTCCGCACATGACCTTCGGATGCAATGCTGTTATTCCTCCTTTTGCAGCTACTGCGGCAGTCATGTCCGGAATTTTGGCAGGTGCCGAGGCACAGGGGCTTGAGGATTATCATGTGGTTGGATTCGCAGGTGATGGAGGAACTGCTGATATAGGTATTCAATCGTTGTCGGGAGCCATCGACAGAAATGATAAAATAACATATATTTGCTATGACAATGAAGCCTATATGAATACCGGAATTCAAAAAAGCGGACTTACTCCATACGGAATGAAAACTACAAATACACCGGCAGGTAAAAACATACATGGCTCAATGTCACAGAAAAAAAATATGTTTGAAATAATGGCGGCACATGAAATTACATATGCAGCTACAGCCAGCGTAGGTTATCCGGAGGATATGCTTAAAAAGTTAGAGAAAGCTAAGAATGCTCCCGGTCCTTCATACATTCATGTTTTTGCTCCATGTCCCACCGGCTGGGGTACGGAATCCGACACCACTATTGAAATAGGTAAGGAAGCCGTTGATTGCGGTCTATGGTACTTAGCTGAATATGAAAACGATGAATTTACACTAAACAAAAATCCGAAAGAATTTTCATCAGTAGAAGATTATTTAAAAAAACAAAGCCGTTTTTCTCACTTAGATGAAGCGGATGTAAATGAAATTATTAGTCAACGTGATATAAAGTGGAATAAGATCAGAAAGAATTGGGTTAGATAACCCCAATATTTTATAGCAGTCATTTCTCAAGGATGACTGCTATGAAACAAGAGGAGTGATAATTATGATGACGGGTCAACAATACCGAGACAGCTTAAGAAAAAGAAATATCAAGGTTTATATTAAAGGTGAGCTGATAAACAGCAATGAATTAATAGATCATCCATTTATTAAGGGTCATGTCAATTCCGCAGCAATGACATATGACCTTGCACATAATCCGGCATATGAAGACTTAATGACAACTACTTCACATTTAACAGGAAAAAAGATAAACCGCTTTACACATATCCATCAAAGCACGGAAGATTTGATTAAAAAGGTAAAAATGCTGAGAATGATTTCTCAAAATACCGGAACGTGCTATCAGAGATGTGTTGGTTTCGACGCAATGAATTCTTTGTATACTGTAACCTATGAAATGGATCAAAAATTAGGGACAGACTATCATGAGCGTTTCAAGAAATATTTGCTGCATATTCAAGAAACGGATAATATGGTAGCCGGTGCAATGACCGACCCTAAAGGAGACAGAGGTTTAAGGCCGGGACAGCAGGCAGACCCTGATTTATTTGTTCATGTAGTGGAAAAAAATGATGAGGGCATTATTGTCAGAGGAGCCAAGGCACACATGACAGGCATGGTTAACTCTCATGAAATGCTTATCATGCCTACTATGGGAATGAATGAAGATGAAAAAGAGTATGCGGTTTCATGTGCTATACCTGTAGATGCACCCGGAGTAATTCATATTTTCGGACGGCAGACAAATGATGACAGAAAATGCGAAGGTGAAATTGACCAAGGCAACGCACAGTTTGGTATTGTGGGTGGAGAATCCCTTACAATATTGGAAAATGTATTTGTACCCTGGGATAAAGTGTTTATGTGCGGTGAAACAGAATTTTCAGGTATGCTTGTTGAGAGATTTGCATGCTATCACCGCCAAAACTACGGAGGCTGCAAGGGCGGCGTATCGGATGTGGTTATAGGTGCGGCAGCAGTTATGGCTGATTACGGCGGATACGGCAAAGCAAACCATATAAAGGAGAAAATCAATGAAATGATTCACATGGCAGAAACTCTTTATGCCTGCTCCATTGCATGCTCTGCGGAAGGAAAACAAACTGCGTCAGGCTCATATTATGTTGACCCGCTGTTGGCAAATGTAGGAAAGCATAATGTTACGAAGCTCGTATATGACATTGACAGATTAGCCCAGGATATCGGAGGTGGTATAACAGCTACCATGCCGTCAGAGTCAGATTTAAAAAATCTTGAAATAGGCAAGTATGTTGAAAAATATCTTAAGGGAGTTTCCGCAGTGCCTACGGAGGACCGCCTCAGAATGGGAAGACTTATAGAAAATATGACGGGTGGTACTGCATTGGTGGAAAGTATGCACGGAGCAGGCTCGCCTCAGGCTCAAAAAGTTATGTATTCCAAGCTTTCAAATTTAAGCCATAAAAAGCAGTGTGCTTTAAAAATTGCCGGAATCAAAGCAAAGAAAAAATAGTATTGGATACCTCAATAAAAATCGGTATTAAGTTCTGTGGCAACTGCAATCCGCATATTGATACAGTAGAATTATCGGAAATGTTAAAAAATTACTTTAAAGAAATACAATTTGTGAATTGGGATGCAGGGGATTATTCTATATTGCTTGTACTAAACAGTTGTACGGTTGGATGTGCAACTCATCCCAATTTCTCGGGCCCTAAAATAATTACAAAAAATGATTCAATAAATTATGAATCTGTTTTACCGGAAGATTTATTTAAAGAATTAGTAAAAAAAATAAATGAATACACTAAAACTTAATTTTGAGAGGTATTGTATGAGAGATGTTGTAATTGTCGGAGCTGTGAGAACACCAATAGGAGATTTTTTAGGGTCATTAAAGGATGTTTCACAGATAGACTTGGGTGTCGCGGTTGTAAACGGAGCCCTTAGGCAAGCAAATATTGAGCCTGCCGACGTTGGTGAAGTAGCATGCGGAATGATTTACAAGGGAGGAGCAAAAGGAAATCCGGCACGTCAAATTCAAATAAAATGCGGAATGCCGGCTGAGGGATTTGCTTATACAATAGACCAGCAGTGCGGCTCCGGTATGAAAGCTATAGAAACGATTTATCATTCTATTATGCTTGGCAAATCAGAAATAGGAGTAGCTATAGGAACAGAAAGCATGTCACAGGCTCCTTATTTATTAAAAAATGTAAGAGAAGGCTTCAGAATGGGCAATTCGGAAGCTGTGGATACTATGCTATATGACGGATTAGTATGTGCCATGATGGGATATCATATGGGAATAACTGCTGAAAATTTAGCGGTGCGTTATGGCATTACACGTGAGGAGCAGGATGAATTAGCATTGTTGAGTCATCAAAGGGCTGTTAAGGCTATGAAGGAAGGCAAATTTAAAGATGAGATTGTGCCTGTGTCAATTAAAACGAGAAAGGGAACAGTTTTAGTAGAAAACGACGAGCATCCCAGAGCGGATGCTACCTTGGAAAAACTGTCAAAAATGCGTCCTGCTTTCAAAAAAGACGGAACAGTAACTGCGGGAAATGCATCAGGTGTTAATGACGGTGCGGCAGCGTTGGTGTTGATGTCTGCAGAAAAAGCTAAGAAATTAGGAATAAAACCTTTAGCAAAGATACTAAATATTGATAATATGGGAGTTGAGCCGGAAATTATGGGAATCGGTCCGGCAAAAGTTATACCAAAAGCTATAAAAAATTCAGGATTAACCAAAGAAGATATCGACTATTATGAAATAAATGAGGCATTTGCCGCTCAATTTTTAGCGGTAAACAAAGAATTAAACTTAGATATGGATAAGGTAAACGCAAACGGCTCGGGAATAGCCTTGGGACATCCTGTTGGCTGTACCGGAGCAAGAATAGTAGTTTCCCTGATATATGAGCTGCAAAAACGCAGGGAGAAGCATGGAGTTGCTTCGCTTTGTGTAGGCGGCGGTCCGGCAATTGCATCTATAATAGAATTATTGTAATAATTATTAACATTGGAGGTTATGATATGAAGTATTTATCTCAAGTTGCAAAAAATTATCCTGCATCGGGAATAAGAAAAATGTTTGACTTGGCTGAAAAGTATGATGATGTTATCAAGCTAACTGTAGGTGAGCCTAACTTTGATACACCTGAAAATATTAAGGAAGCTGCAAAAAAAGCTATTGATGACGGCTTTACTCATTATAATCCAAATGCGGGTTTAAAAGACTTAAGGGAAGCTGTTTCTAATAAATATAAGAAATATTCGGAAGATTATACATTTGAAAATGTAATGATAACTGTAGGAGCTTTGGAGGCCCTTACATTAACGCTGATGACCACAGTGAATCCCGGTGATGAAGTAATTATTCCTGACCCATGCTTTCCCAATTATTTCGGACAAATAATGATGGTCGGAGCTAAAACGGTTACAGTTCCTGTTTATGAAGATAATGACTTCGTGATAAGAGCTGAAGATATTGAAAAAGCAGTTACACCAAAAACAAAGGCTATTTTGTTGAATTCTCCCAGCAATCCTTTGGGTTCGGTTATGAACAGGGGAGAAATAATAAAAATAGCCGAAATAGCAGAGAAACATGACTTATTAATTTATTCTGATGAAGTATACGACCAAATAATATTTGATAATTTAGAATACTTTAGTATGGCACAGATACCGGAGGTCAGAAATCGCGTATTAATATTAAACAGCTTATCTAAATCACACGCAATGACAGGCTGGAGAATAGGTTATGTTGTAGGCAGCAAGGATATCATATCAAATATGCCGAAGCTGCAGGAGGGTATTGTATCTTGCGTATCTACATTTACACAAAAAGCTGCTGTTGAAGCTATAACGGGTAATCAAGATGCGGTATATAGAATGATTGATGATTATACGAGACGTCGTGATATATTAATAGACGGATTGAATAATATACCAGGAATAAGCTGTAAAAAGTCTCCGGGAAGCTTTTATGCTTTTGCCAATATTAAATCTTTTGGCAAGACATCACAGGAATTTGCGGAAGAGCTTGTAAAAGAAGCTAAGGTTGTTGTTGTACCAGGCTCTGCGTTCGGTGAAATGGGAGAAGGCTATATTCGTTTAGTATTTGCTAATTCAGATGAAAATTTAATAGAAGCCGTAAGAAGAATTGATGGATATGTAAAGAGAGCTTATTAAAGGCGGGAGTATTAATGGAATTTTTATATGTGGAATGTCATTCAGGGGTAAGCGGTGATATGACCGTAGCTGCTCTTTTAGATTTGGGCGCGGATAGAAATACGTTGTTGGAAGGGCTGAAGAGTCTAAAAATTGACGGGTATAAAATTGAAATATCAAGGGTATTGAAAAACGGGTTCAATGCATGCGATTTTAATGTTATATTGGATGATAAACAAGATATCAATGAAAGAAATATACATGATATATACAGAATAATTGACAGCTCATCAATATCGGATAATGCAAAGAATATATCTAAGAAAGTATTTAAAATTAAGGCTGAGGCGGAAGCAAAGGCACATGGGATAAGCATTGAAGAGGTTTATTTTCATGAGAAGGGTGCGATTGACTCAATAATAGATATAGTGAGCGCATCAATATGCTTAGATAATTTAGAAATTGGTGACGTAATTGTTTCTGAATTGTATGATGGAAGCGGATACATAAAATGCCGCCGGGGAATAATTCCCGTACCTGTACCGGCAGTGACAAATATTGTATCGGCTTATGATATGGAATTAATACAAACGGATATTGAAGGTGAAATGGTAACTCCTACGGGAGCTTCAATTATGGCTGGGATTAGGACCAAGAACTCCTTGCCTGAAAACTGCACGGTTAAAAAGATAGGATTTGGCGCAGGCAAAAGAAATTATCCAAATGATGGTGTTTTAAGAATGTTTTTGATGTAATTTATTGACAAAGTGGGGGAGTTGAATATATAATATGCTTATTATCTCGGATGGAAGCAAAATTCCGGAAAGTTTAAGGGAAGGGTGCTTATATGAAGATAGCTGTTATTGACGGCAAGGGCGGCGGAATCGGATGTCAGGTGGTTGAAAGGCTGAAGTCTTTCAATAGCAATGATTTTGAAATCATTGCTTTGGGAACGAATTCTCAGGCGACATCAAATATGTTGAAGGCTGGTGCCGATGACGGAGCTACCGGAGAAAATGCAATTGCATGGATGAGTAAAAAAGTTGATATAATAATAGGTCCATTGGCAATTATATCCGCGAATTCAATGATGGGTGAGATTAGCTCTAAAATGGCAGAAGCAATTGCGAGCAGTAATGCAAGAAAATTACTGCTGCCGGTCAGCAAGTGCAATATTGATATAATTGGGCTCAACAATATGCAATTTAAAACAATTTTTAATGAGCTAACGGATTTTATAAAAAAAATATTGAATGAGAAATAACCATGAAGGTTGAGTAAATCTTCATGGTTTTTCATTTAGGAGGGCAAAATGAACAAAAAATTTACAACAAAAGAAATAGTATTGAGCGGATTGCTTTTGGCATCCGGAATAATTCTGCCTATGGCATTTCATATGTTTGGAATGACAGGACCAATTGCACTGCCCATGCATATACCGGTATTGATAGGGGGATTCTTGCTTTCTCCGACTTTAGCGCTACTGCTGGGAATTGTAACTCCCATTATCAGCGGATTGCTGACAGGTATGCCGGTTATGTTCCCTATGGCAATAATTATGGCAGTTGAATTGGGCGTTTACGGACTTACTGCATCCCTGCTTACAAGGAAGCTGAAATTAACTTCAATACCATCACTGATTATATCCATGATAACGGGCAGAATTGCCGCAGGGCTGACAGTAGCTGTTTTAGTACAATTATTCGGCGTAAAGATGAATCCTTTCATATATGTTAAGGGTGCAATAGTAATAGGTCTGCCCGGAATTATTATCCAGCTGATATTTATTCCGTCACTTATTTATGCAATTAACAAATATCTTAAAAAATCAATAATAAAAGCATAAATATCAGGGTTCATTTTACGGGGGATACCTTAATTAATTGGGTATTCCCCGTTTTTTTGTATTTTTACAGTGACATTCCAATAATACTAAATAATAGCCTTAAAAAAAGGATAACAGCAAATGATTTGCAAATCTGGAATTGACAATTCCAAATTTGCGTGATATAATTTTGACAGGTTTTGAAAGATAATTAAAAAATATTTTATTATTTAAATGGGAGTGAAATCATGAATTTTCAATTAAGCAAGGAACATGAAATGGCAAGACAGC
>ENA-UOOM01001562-UOOM01001562.1-fermentation-metagenome-genome-assembly--contig:-NODE-1562-length-21507-cov-11.128846_pt1 | contig 21507 bp, 25 predicted proteins | sample MGYA00245781_ERZ724031 | MGnify/ENA primary metagenome ERZ724031 (study PRJEB28704, sample SAMN03018317) | fermentation metagenome | biome: anthropogenic terrestrial biome; feature: soil... | reverse complement strand
ATGGTCTTGGAGATTATCTCGGTTATGGGTATGAGCTGGTTTTGCACAGCCTTGAAAATCTTGACAGTTCTGTTATTAAGATTATTAACGGATACCATACGGGAAGAAAAGAAGGCGCGCCAATAACTGATTTAGCACTTTGCATGCTTAATAAACTTGAACGTAACAGAGGAAAGGATTTTTCCGTTTACTTTACAAAGAATAAAAATGGCGAGCCAATTAAGGCGGCAACAATTATTATTCGAGGTGAAAAAAATAAAGCAATCGGTCTTCTCTGTATGAATTTTTATTTAAACACCGGTTTTGCTGATATTATTTCAAATTTTATATCTCCTGAAAGGGCAGAGAAAACTATTACAGACGAGAATTTTGTACAGAATACAGATGAACTTATTCAGTCTGCTGTGAAAAAGACAAAATTTACGGTTAACGCTGATTCTAAAATTCTTCCTTCGCTGAAAAATAAAGAAACGGTGGCAAGGCTTTACAGGCAGGGAATATTTGAGCTTAAAGATGCGGTGGTAAAAACCGCAAAATGTATGGGTATTTCTAAAAATACAGTATATATGCACATTCGCAGTTTGCAATCAAGTGAAAAATCTTAACATATTAAAAAGCAAAAGCGGCGCCGAAAGGCGTCGCTTTGTTCATTATATTATAAATTATTAAAGAGACTTATCTTTTGCTGCCGAGGAAGAAAAGGGCTATTGTACCGGGTCCGGAGTGCGTTCCGATAACCGGGCCGACATAGTTTGTTACTACTTTCTTTACACCCATACGTTTTTTTACTTCTTCTGCTACAAAGTCAGCGTCTTCTTGACTGTCTCCGTGGCTTATAAATACAGTTTGTGAAGCCGGGTCAATTGCGTTTTTTTCCATATGGTCAACAAGTGCGGTTAGAGATGCACGGCGTCCCCTTGCTTTACCCACATTTATTAAATGCCCTTCGTCGTCAACATGTAAAACAGGCTTAATACTTAGCACTGTTCCGATTAAAGCGGTTGCTGCCGAAATTCTACCGCCGCGCTTTAGGTGATTTAAATCCTCAACTGTGAACCAGTGACACAGATGAAGTTTATTTTCTTCTACGAAATCGCGTACTTCTTCAATGCTTTTTCCGTTTTTCTTTTCCTGTGCGGCAAGGTAAACCATTAGTCCTTCTCCCATTGAAGCACAGAGGGTGTCAACCGCATATACTTTACGGTCGGGATATTTTGGAGATAATTCTTCACACGCAAGTTTTGCAGTGTTATATGTGTTACTTAAACCGCTTGAAAATGCAAGGCAAAGAACATCTTCTCCATTTTTAAGTTTAGGTTCAATTGCTTTTATAAAGGCATCCAAATTTACAGCCGATGTTGTGCATTTTTCACCGGCACGAATATGACTGTAAAAATCCTTAAAGGATATTTCGCGTCCATCTAAATAATTATAGTATTCTCTGCCCATTAAATTAAAGGAGAGTGGAAGTACGGTAAGCTCCATTTCTTTTGCCATCTCTGCGGACAAATCACAGGAAGAGTCAGTTATTATGGAAAAATTATTCATATACTTCTCCTTTTTCTTTTTAAGATTATATTTATAATAACATTCAATTGTCAAAATGTAAATTAATTATATGAAATAATTAAAATAATATTAGAAATGATATCACGCGATAATGAATACTAATAAGTATACGGATAAAATAAGTATATCCTTTTTTAGGATATACCAAATTAGAATTAATATGTACTTAGAACTATAATAACGTAATTATTGAGCTTTGGGGAATTGAGGACATCAAACCTGTACATATATAGAATCACCCTGCAGTTAATGCAGGGCGATTTTTTATGAATTTATATATTTTTGTTTTCAAAAATACGGCACGAAATAAAATAGGATGCTGAAAAAACAATCAGTGCAGCCGGAAGTGAAGCTTTTACAAGTGCTTCTATTGTACTTTCGCTTGGCAGCCCCATTCCTAAGGATATTCCTGCCTTACCGAATATAATCGCAAGAGCTGTAGGAAGAAGGAAAATTAAAATAAGCCACAAACGTGATTTTTGAACACCGAATTTATAAATGAGAGGCAGAAGTATTGCAGGAATTATAAGAGCTACAGCACCGAGGGTATAGATACTTATTAATTCTTCAAATTCTAATTGATTTTCGATTAAATGAATTATTAATACAATTAACATTCCCAATAAATCAAATATCAATGCAAGAAAATATTTGCATAAAACAATTTGTTTTTTGGTTACGGGAAGAGAAAGAGCGAAACAATCCCATTTAGAAAGTTCATCGTAAGAAAAAGTAGTAATTACAAGCATAGTGGAAATTATTATTATCATCGACGATAAAAATATTAAGTCACCCGATGAAGCAAAAATAACAAAGTAAATTGCAACAACCGCGAGAAGTTTTATAGAATATTTTTTTATGCAAATTAAGTCCTTGGCAATTAGTCCTAACATACTTTTTCCCCCTTAACGTAAAGAAGCATAATTTCGTCAATAGAAGTGGAGTCAATTAATAAATTGGGATATTTACGTTTTGCGGCATCTTTATCGGCTACAAGTGCTTCACAACCCAATTGGTCTTTTTTAATTCGAATAATATCGTTTTTATCCAATTCTGAAAGCTCATTTTTTCCACATTTAATAATGCCGTAATTATATAAAAGTTCATCTTTTGAATGTTCAAATACAATTTTGCCGTTATGGATAAACGCAATATAGTCGGCTATTTTTTCAAGGTCGTTTGTTATATGTGAAGAAAAGAGTATAGAGTGGTTTTCGTCCTGTATAAAATCGAGGAAAATATCAAGAATTTCCCTTCTCACAATTGGGTCAAGTCCGCTGGTAGCTTCATCTAAAATTAAAAGCTTAGGGTGGTGTGCAAGTGCGCTTGCAATACTCAGTTTCATTTTCATGCCTTTTGAGTATTCTTTAATTATCTTATTATTGGGAATATTGAACTCCTGTAGTTTTTTATTAAAGTATGTGTCGTCCCAGTTTGTATAAATTTTTTTAAGTATAGATGCAACATCGCCGGCTTTAAATTCACCGTGAAAATAGCTTTCGTCAAATACTACGCCTATTTGTTCCTTTATTTTGCGTTCGTCTTTGATATTGTCCATGCCGAAAATTTTGATATTTCCGCCGTCGCGTTTCATTTCATTTAGAATAAGTTTTATGGTTGTGGTTTTGCCTGCACCGTTTTCGCCGATAAATCCGACAATACTGCCGCTGGGAACATTAAAACTTACATTTTTAAGCTGAAAATCTTTATATATTTTGCAAAGATTGTTGATTTCAATAGCATTTTTCATAGAATACCTCCTAAGCAGGCTGTGCCTGTTTAATTATTCGCCATTATAAATTAGATTAAGCATTTCGATTAGTTCATTGAGGGTTATACCGCCTGATTTTGCCGTATCAACGGCGCTTTCAAGAAAGCTTTCAGCTTTTTTAAGCTGCTCCTCGCGGATTAAATTCATATTTTTGCGTGAAACATAACTTCCTTTTCCGGCGACTGTTTCAATAAATCCTTCACACTCCAAATCTTCATAGGCTCGCTTTGTCGTAATTACGCTTATATGAAGTTCTTTAGCCAAAAGCCGCATCGAGGGCAGAACATCGCCCTCGTTTAGATTACCGACGATAATATGGTTCTTAATTTGGTCAGTTATCTGTTCATATATTGGTTTTTTACTTGAATTGCTGATTATAATATCCAATTCATCACCTCGCGAGTTTCAGCATACTTATTTTACACTAATCAATACTGTGTATATCGTATATATACAGTAACACAGCTATATATACTTGTCAATAGATGCTTTAAAAATATTTTTTAAAGTATTTGCCGTTTAAGGGAAATTTTAGGGGGCAAGGACATGTAGGGTGAAAGGAGGATGAATGATTGGGAAGTAATTTGCAGGTAAACGCAAGAACTCGAAGGAAAGTTAAGCGCGGATATGAAAAACTTGCTTACGGAAGTGTTGCCGATGCAGTAAGACTGCTTTTTACAGAGGCACCTGATTTGGCGGCGCTGGAAAGAATGGATTTATTCAATATTTCAGAAATTAAGCGCCCAAAAGGCGGGGGAATGGAAATAAAATTTTTCGACCGCATAAAAGCGCTTCAATGCTTGGAAGAACTCAGCGATGACAGCGGTAATTCAGAGGGCTTGTACAAAACTTTGCAGGAATGTGCCAAATCGTTTAAGGACACAGATGGAGTTTAAGGAATTTTCAAAAAAGCAAATGCAGGCTCTTTCATGGTGGTGCCCAAAAAGTCCGCACGAAAATAAGGATGCAATTATCTGCGACGGTGCAGTCAGGAGCGGAAAAACTCTCTGTCTTGGAATTTCATTTGTTGCATGGGCATTTTTTAATTTTCAAAACAGCTCATTTGCAATATGCGGAAAGACGATACGTTCGCTTAAACGGAACTTGGTTACTACGCTTTTGCCTGCGCTGAAAGAGGCGGGATTCAAATGTGAAATGAAATCGGCTGAAAATCGAATTGATATTTACTTGGGAAAAATCTACAACAGGTTTTATCTTTTCGGCGGTAAGGACGAAAGTTCGGCGGCGCTGATACAGGGAATTACTTTAAGCGGTGTTCTTTTTGACGAAGTGGCACTAATGCCGCGTTCTTTTGTGGAACAGGCACTTGCCCGCTGTTCGGTAAAGGGTTCGAAATTTTGGTTCAACTGCAATCCTGAAAATCCTATGCACTGGTTTTACTGTGAATGGATTAAAAAAGCGGACAGCAAAAACGCGTTGTATATGCATTTTACAATGGAGGATAATCCATCGCTCAGTGCTGAAATTCGAGCGAGGTACGGGAAACTGTATTCGGGGACGTTTTACGAAAGGTTCATATTAGGAAAATGGGTTGCGGCGCAGGGACTGGTTTATCCTTTTATGAATGATTCTATGTTGTGTGACGTGCCGTGCGAATGTGAAAGCTATGCGGTTTCGTGCGACTACGGTACGGTTAACCCTTCATCTTTTGGGCTGTGGGGGTTAAAAAATGGAATTTGGTACAGAATTGACGAATATTACTATAATTCACGCTTGACTGGAATTCAGAGGACGGACGAGGAGCACTACGATGAATTGGAGAAACTCTGCGGCGGCCGAAAAATTGAAAGCATTACTGTTGACCCTTCTGCCGCAAGCTTTATCGAGGTTATAAACCGTCATGGAAAGTACAGTGTTATTCCGGCGGATAATGATGTACTTGACGGTATCCGCCGTGTCAGCGTAGCGCTTAAGCAGGGCGACATTAAAATCTGCCGTATATGTAAGGATACAGTGAGGGAATTCGGACTTTACAGGTGGAATGACGACAGAAGCCGAGATGCGCCGATTAAAGAGAACGACCACGCAATGGACGACATCAGATATTTTGTAACAACGATTCTGCAAAGGGAGAATTCGTTTTTTGCAATAGCTGCAGAGCGTGGGAAAGGAGAGTTATGTTAGGAAGAAAAAAGAAATCGGACAAGGTTGCACAGGCGGTACAGACGGCTGCGTTGAATTCGCCGTTTTCCGTTTTAAACAGCTATGTACCGCTTCGTTCGGGGGAATACAGACTTTACTCTGCATTGCGTGAGGCGGTTCCTATGATTGATGCCGCCATAGACAAAATAGTGCGGCTTATCGGAAGTTTTGAAGTTAAATGCGCAGATAAAAACGCAGAGGAATTATTAACCGTATTTTTACAAAACGTTAAGGTAAACTCAACACAGGCGGGAATACAGAGCTTTTTAGACAGCTACCTTTCACAAATTTTGACTTATGGAAACGCTGTCGGCGAAATGGTTTTAAACAATGGGACAATTGCAGCGCTTTATAATGCAGGGCTTGATGATGTGGAGCTTAAAGCGGCCTCGCCGCTTAGGCTCGATGTGTACAGGAGGGAAAACGGTGAAAGCGTAAAGGTGAAATATCCCGAACTTATCTTTTGTTCCGCATTGAATCCACCGCCCGGAAGTGCGCAGGGTGTTTCTCTTTTGCACGGATTGCCGTTTGTTACGGGAATACTTGTCAAAATTTACAATACTATCGGAATAAACTGGGACAGACTTGGAAATGTTCGCTTTGCGGTTACATATAAACCGACAGGGGACGCTTCGGACCGTGCTTTTGCAAAAGAACGAGCAAAACAGATTGCAACGGAATGGAGCAGGGCAATGCGCAAGGACACAGTAAGAGATTTTGTGGCTGTTGGCGATGTGAGCATTAAAGCTATAGGTGCGGATAACCAAATTTTAGACAGCGAAATTCCGGTACGCGAAATGCTTGAACAAATTGTAGCTAAACTTGGACTGCCTCCGTTTTTACTGGGGCTTTCATGGTCTTCAACCGAACGTATGTCCAGTCAACAGGCAGATATACTTACAAGTGAACTTCAGTCGTACCGTCAGCTGTTAAATCCGATTATTAACCGTATTTGTTCAATGTGGTTAAGGCTTAACGGATATGCCCCACAGTTTACGGTTGAATGGGAGAACATCACTTTACAAGACAAAACGGAAACGGCAAATGCAAGACTTTTAAATGCAAAGGCGGCACAGATTGAAGCCGCGGCTGAAACGGAGTAAGGAGGATTTTATGAAAGAAGGATATGTGCTGAAAAGCAAAATTCCCGAAAAGGATGAGCTTTCGAAAATCAACAAATACACTCGCCGTGAGTTTACGGCAGATGAGATTTATACTTTTTCGGTTGTTCTTTGCGACAACGAAATTGATAGGGACAATGAACGATTTACAACTCAGGCGCTTAATAAACTTTCGGAACTGTTCCTTGGGAAAACGGGTATTTTTAACCACAGTATGCAGACACAAAACCAAAAAGCGAGGATTTATGACTGCTGTGTGGAGGAGGATGACAGCCGAATTACAAAAGCAGGCGAAAAATACTGCCGCCTTGTTGCAAAAGCGTATCTGCCGAAATGCGACAGGAACAATGACTTTATTTTGGAACTCGAAAGCGGAATAAAAAAAGAAGTCAGCGTGGGCTGTGCGGTCGGGAGTGTCAGCTGTAGTATCTGCGGTGCGGATTTAAGAAGCGGAGGCTGTCATCACATAAAAGGAAAAAGCTATAACGAAAAAATATGCTGTGCTGTTTTAAGCGAACCGACGGACGCTTACGAGTGGTCCTTTGTAGCTGTTCCTGCACAGAGGGAAGCGGGGGTTATAAAGAGCTTTTCCACAAATTCTGTTTACAATGTTGAAAGTTTAAAGAAAGCCGTAAGGTTAAATAGTGAAATTACATTAAACGCAGAGCAGGGGAAGAACATTTTAAAACAGATTGAAAGTATGGAAAATGATGCGCAGTACGGAAAAATGTATCGTGGAGAACTTAAAAAAAGACTCCTAAAATATGCGGGTTTGGTTCAACCCGAAATTCCCGAAAAAGTGATGAACAGGGCAGCTGAAAATATGGATATCGAAGACTTAAAGTGCTTTGAAAAAGCTTATCGAAAAAAAGCGGAGGGAGTTTTGCCGATTGCTCCACAGCTTGCGGCTGTTCATAAAGAAAAAAACTCCGTTTCTAATGCGGAGTTTAAAATATAAATTTATTATAACGGAGGATAAGATATGGAAATTTCACTAAATGGATTTAACGAGAGCATTGCTACTTTTGAAGCCGAAGAAGGAGTTACAGCGGGTATGCCCGTTAAAATTACAGGAAACGGAAAAGTCGGAAAATGCGGTAAAAGCGACAATTTCTGCGGTATTGCGGTAAATGTCCGAGATGAGTTTGCGGCGGTACAGCTTGGGGGATATGTAAGACTTCCGTATGCTGAAAGTACGCCGCCTAAAATTGGATATCAGGGTATCGGCTGTGCTGATGATACTAAAATCGAGGCTGAAGAAAACGGAAGAATAATTCTTATTACAGATATTGACACAGTGGACAAAACCTGTGGAATGATTCTTTAATTTAATATAAATAGGAGGATATTACATATGGCAGTATATGATGCGATTAAACTGGAAAAGGGAATGTATACAGCATCGGGAAAGGGCTTTACAAAGGTACTGGAGGAACTTGACCCGTCTGAAAACTATGCAGGAACAGGACTTGAGGGGCTTGATGCATATCAAAGGCAGCTTAAAAGGTTTGACATAAAAGTTGGAGGAGCGGATTCAGACCGAATTGAAAAATTCTTTCAAACTACCGATTCAGCTGCACTTTTCCCCGAATATGTAAGCCGTGCCGTTCGTCAGGGAATTGAAATGGCAAACATTTTGCCGAACCTCGTAGCAACAACCACTAATATTAATTCTCTTGATTACAGAACGATTACTTCAAATCCGGGAAAAGATGACAAGTCGCTCAAACCCGTAGCGGAAGGAGCGAAAATTCCGCAGACTGTTGTAAAAACACAGGACCATTTGGTTAAACTTCACAAGCGAGGAAGAATGCTTGTGGCAAGCTATGAAGCTATCCGCTTTCAGAAACTGGATTTATTTACAGTAACTTTACGGCAAATCGGAGCTTATATAGCAAGGGCGCAGTTAAATGACGCTGTAAATGTTCTTTTGCATGGAGATGACGGAAAATCCGAATCTGAAATAATACAAGCGGAAGGCGAAAAACCAAATTACACAGACATTGTAAAACTTTGGGGAGCGCTTACACCGTACAGCCTTAACACCATGCTTGCGTCAACGGAAAGTATGAAGGACATTCTTACAATTAATGAGTTTAAGGATGCAAACGCGGGACTTAACTTCCATGGTACGGGGAAAATGGTCGCTCCGCTCGGTGCGAACCTTCTTCATGTACCGGAACTGGAAAAAAATCAGATTATCGGATTGGATAAGTCATGCGCTTTGGAAATGGTTCAGGCGGGCGGTGTTATCACAGATTACGACAAGCTTATCGATCGTCAGCTTGAACGCGCATCTATCAGCACTATTGCGGGATTTACCAAAATCTTTGACAGTGCCGTCAAGGTACTTAAATACAAGGATAAGGTTTAAGGTGATATCAGTGGATATTGAAGATGTATTTGAACGCTTTGCACTGATGGCTGATTTAAGCGCTGAAGAGGCTGCAAAATACAAACCTCTTTGCATGGACGCAGCGGCGGAAATTGAAAGAAATGCTAAAACAAATGACAAAAAGGCGCAGGGGATTCTCTGCGCCGCCGCCGCCGCATTATGTTTATATCGCTGGGCTTTGGTTTCGGCTTCTTCGATGTGCGAAAGCTTTTCAGCAGGGGACATAAGAGTAACAAAGAGCAGAGAAAATATTTCGGCGGCAAAAGAAATTTGGATTGAATTAAAGACGGCGGCGGCACCGTATTTAAATGATGACGGATTTATATTTGAGGGGATTTAAAATGTTTCAGTGTGAACAAATGAACAAAATATTTAAAAATTATGGTGAAACGGCAGTTATTGATGGAAATACCGTCAGAGCAATCATTAGGCCTTTACAGTTTAAAAGCGGCGCTGTCTTGAATTTGCCCACAGAATGCTATGATAATCTTCATTACCTTTACACAGGTCCAATTAAGCAGAAACTTAATATAGGTCAAAATCTTAAAACAAAGACAAGAGATTATATTGTAAAACGTTCGGATACGACAGAAATCGGGGGCAAGGAGATTTATGTATGGGCTGTTTTAAAAGCGCTTGCTGTTGACGCTGACAGAAAAGTATATTTGGAATTTAACAAAGAGAAAATCGCAGATATTGACAGCTACTCAGTTAAATGTATTCAGCAGAGCAGAACTGTTAATGCATGGGGAGAACAAAATGCAATCGGCACAGTGCCAGGCAGAATCGGTTATGAATTGAAGCTTAAAAATGTCCGTCCATATGAAGGAATTGACTTATGCACAATAGCGGATTTTAACTTAACGGCGGTAAGACCAAAAGAAAAAGTTACTTATTTGGGCTGTAGGTGGAAAAATATTGAATCAGTTGGAGGAGCGGGAAACACAGCCTGCCGCTTAATGGAGCTGGTGGCATCGGAGCGTATACAGGGGGCAGAGAAAAACGGACAATAATTATGATGATATTTTTGACAGCATGGAACAGGATTACCGAAGATATCCGCATCCTTTGGATATAAAGGGGGAAGAAGATTGAAAATACAACCGATGAGTTTTAAAAACTATATTTGGCCTTTTAATCCATCTAAAATCGAAGTGGAATATTCAAGAAACATAAATAAGCTTAAACTCCCACTTTACGGAAGTATTTTGCAGGATTTGGGATGTGACAAAAGGGTAGTAACGGGTTCGGGCGAATTTATAGGAAACGGATGTACTTCCGAGTTTAATAAGCTTGCCGAAGTTTTTAATTCGGGCGGAAGCGGTACACTGTGCCTGCCAAATATAAGCCCGTTTACAGCGGCTTTTGTGTCGCTGAAAATGGTCGGTGAGGCTCAGCCGGACTGCATTTCATACAAATTTATATTCATTGAGGACGAAGACGAAAAAAGCAAACAAAGCGATTATCTTTTAGGTACAGGTTTTTATGTTTGCAAAGGCGGAGAAAACCTTTGGGGTGTTGCAAATATGTTTCATACTGACGCCGATACGCTTAAAAGCCTTAACCCAATGATTGAATGGCCAAATTACTTAGAAAAGGGAACAAAGGTGGTGCTTCCTTGACTTATGTAGGTGTAACAAATATCGGAGAAAGTTTACTTTTGCCTCCGCCGTTTTCTGTAAAACTTATTAAAAATGAAGATGCACCGGCGGACGGATTTACAGGAGTGTTTCCGCTCCTGAATGATATAGGCTTTATTACGAAAATAAGAGTTTACGATAAAAGACGTAAGCTTTGTTTTGACGGATTAGTGGACGAACAAAAGAAATCCCGCGGCAAAGTTTCATATTTCAGCATTAATGCAAGGAGCAGAGCGGCGGTTTTGCTTGATAATGAGGCTTTACCCCAAACTTATATTTCACCGTCGCTTGGGACTATATTCGATAGGCATGTAAAGCCTTATGGATTTACAGATTATTTGGGTGACGAACATTCATTTAACGGAGAACTGACAATTACAAAAGGGATGAGTGAATGGCAGGCGGCGGAAAAATTCTGCAGAGATTTTTTAAAAATAAAGCCGAGAATTTTAGGGAATAAATTTGATGCAGAAGAGAAAAAGCCGAAAGGGAAACTGATATTTGATAACTGCGGAGGAATAGAATATTCCTCCGTTTCTATTCAAAATAAATATTATTCGGTGATTTCTGAAATATTGGGCAAGTCAAAGGGCAGTGACCTTTACACCACTGCTGCGAAAAACGGAAAAGCAGAAGAACTCGGAATTGTCAGGAAAAGATTTTTAAACACAGTAAAAGGGAATCCCGATAATTTTATACGTAATTCACAGAAGAAAGCCTTTTGCGCAGTGATTGAATGTTTTAAAGAAGCTGAGGGAGAACTTTTTATGGATGCTGAAATCAGAGATAAACAGTTTGGAAACATAAAGCGCCTTTATGTTTCACAGATGGAATATAAACTATCGTCCGGCGGTGAAATGAGCCGCTATGTTTTAAGGAGGTGTGAGTAATGTGGATTTCACAAAAACTAATTGCCGTACAAAAAGAGAATCCTGCGGCAGAAGTGGCAAAGGTTACTGGTAGTGCTATTATGCAGGGAATAAATGAATACAGGGGTTTACCGACTGCGGCGCCATGGGGAATTGCATATCTTCCGCCAAACACATCGAAAACAGTTGTGGTAAACACAAATGAGGGTAATGTATGTATAGGAACTTTATCACAAAGCCAAGGACTAAAACCGGGAGAAATTAAACTTTTTTCCGCAGGAGGGGCAAATATTGTTTTAAAAAACAGCGGAGAAATAGTTATTAACGGGAAAGTTTTTCCTGCCGAAAAGGAGGAGTAATATGGATACAGCTATAGAAGACGGAGATTTTATTCGCGGCTCTAACGGCAGGCCGAAACAAATAAGCGGCACACAGGAGATTTTTCAGCGTACTGCCATAAGGCTCAAAGTGCCGCTCGGAAACTTTGTTTATGACCCAAGACTCGGAAGCAGGCTTCACGAACTGAAAAAAACTGATTCGGATTTAAACAGAACCGCATTGACTATGTCACAGGAAGCGTTAAGGGCAGTGCCGCAGGTTACGGTTTTGAGTGCCGAGCATAAAGACAATCCGTTTAGAGCGGTTATAAATTTAAGTTGCAACGGGCAGAAAGACAGTGTTGAGGTGATTATATAATGTACAGCTATGATGAGATATATAATAATATGAAAGATAAATTTACATCGCTGGCGGGCTATTCACCCGATGATGCTTCGGACATAGGAATACGGATGAAAGTGCTTGCGGGTGAAATTTTTTCTGTATCAAGCGCAGTCGACTGGCTTAAAATGCAGACATTTGCACAAAGCGCACAGGGATTTCAGCTTGACTTACGCGCACAGGAAAGGGGAATTTACAGAAAAAAAGCAGTACAGGCAGAAGGTAAACTTACTTTTAAAATAAGTGAACCTTTATGGTTTAATGCGGCTGTTCCAAAAGGAACGGTGTGTTCTACAGTTGGAGATAATCCTGTAAGATACATAACAACTGAGGCGGGAATTCTTGAAAGCGGAAAGCTCAGTGTAGAAGTTCCTGCGGCTGCCGAAAAAGGCGGACAGCTTGGCAACACCGAACGTGGTACGGTTACTTTAATGATTACTCCGGTTCGTGCATTTGAATCTGTAGTGAACGAACAGTGTTTCAGAGGCGGAGAAGACAGTGAAAGCGACAGCGAACTTCGAAAACGGCTTATGAAGAGTTATGAAAATATATCCAACGGAACGAATGCGGCTTTTTACCGTGAAAAAGCATTACAGTATGACGGAGTTTACTCAGCGGGTGTTATACCGCGTGAGAACGGTACAGGCACGGTGAGCGTTTACCTTGGCGGCAGGGGTGGAATACCTTCTGACGATACAATATCGAAAGTTCGAACTGAGCTAAACAGACTCAAGGAAGTAAATGTTGATATTAAAGTCGAACCCGCACAGACAGTACCTGTAAATATTGATATAGTCGTTGCACCAAAAGATATGGATGATATGCAGGAAACCGAAAACGCCTGTATAAATGCGGTTACAAATTATTTTAGGGAGCTTTCCGTCGGCGAACCTGTTATTTTGACAGCACTCGGTGTACAAATTTTTAATACGGGGAAAATTAAAAATTATATTTTTAACAGTTCGGTTACAAAGGATAGGAAAATTAACAAAAATCAGCTTGCTGTATGTGAAAAAATTAAAATCGGACAGTATTCGGGGGGCTAAAATGACAGCTTTAACATCTATGATTTCAAGAATGAAAGAAACGGGAATTTATAAACTTGATTCGGATACATTGGTTGACTATGAACTCAGAGCATATGCCGCCGGACTTGATATGGTTATAAATCAATTTTCAGAACTTGAAAACGAAAGCTTTATTCGAACTGCAAAAGGATACGGACTTTCAAACAGGGAAAATTTGCTTAAATTCAGCCCCTGTGAGAATACAGAGGACAGACGGAATTCAGTAATGGGATGTTGTTCAATAACACCTAACAATTTTACTAAATCGGATATGGAAAATGTTTTTAAAATCAGGGGACAAAACACAGAAGTTTTCGAGTGTCCCGCGGAAAATAAAATATATGTAAACTGTATGGAGTTAAACGAAGATGAAAAAAAGAAAATAATAGATACTGCCAAAATGTTCCTTCCGGCTCATTTGGACGCCGAACTGGATTTTAGATGCGTTTCATGGAATAATATTGACAGTAAAAAATATACTTTCGACAATATGGAAGGCTTCGGTTTAACTTGGAATGATATTGATAATTACGAAAACGGATTAATTAAAATATAAAGGAGGATAATATGCCGACAAATAACAAAACAAGCTTGGGATTAAACAGCTGGGTTGGTACAGATAAACCGAGGCGCAGTGATTTTGTAGAAGATAATACACTTTTGGATAATATTTTAAAATCGCATTTTAATGATACTAAAAAGCACCTGACTGAAAAAGACAGAACTTTTTTAAACGAAAGTATTGCTGTGGGGAATTATTGCGGAGACGGCGAAGAAACACAAGAAATACAACTTCCTTTTGAGCCTAAATTTGTGTTAATATATCTTGAAAATGCAGCAGTTAATTTTTTTATCCCTGCGGCAGAGTATAATCTAAACAATACAGCGGTTGCATCAAAAAACGGCTGCTCATCAGGCGTCTTTATTATGGGCGACAAACTAACGGTTTGCCAAACCCAAAAACCACAAAAGGGTGGAGTAGTCGATAACTTAAATAGTTTTACTGATAGTTATGTATATATAGCGTTTAAATAATTTGCAAATTGATGTAAATTAAAGTAAAATAATGTTAATATAGGCAAAAAGGGGATGAGATTACTGAAACTGTACAGTAATGAAGAAAAAAAAGAACGTGCTTTATTAATAGAAGTAGACACAGGAGAATATGATGCGCAAGCGTCTTTGGCGGAACTTTATGAACTTGTTATCAGCGCGGGGGCAGAGCCTTTCGGCGGGATGACGCAAAAACGCCCAACTCCTGATAAAGCCACTTGTGTGGGTTCCGGATTCATTAAGGAAATAGCCGAATTTTGTAATCAGCAAGAGATTGATTTGTTGGTTTTTGACTGTGAGTTATCCCCAACGCAAATACGAAATATTGAAGATATTTGTAAAGTCCGTTTGGTGGACAGAACAATGCTTATACTTGATATTTTTGCTTCACGTGCAAAAAGCAGAGAAGGTAAATTACAGGTTGAACTTGCACAGCTTAAATATATGCTTCCCCGCTTAACGGGAAGAGGAGTTGAACTTTCGCGCCTCGGCGGCGGAATAGGCACAAGGGGGCCCGGCGAAAGCAAACTTGAAACGGACAAGCGCCACATTAGAAAACGGATTGAAGGCTTAAAAGAGCAGCTTGAAACTGTTGAAAAACACAGAAAGCAGATTGACAGGCGGCGCAAAAAAGACGGTGTCATTACAGTTGCGCTTGTGGGATATACAAATGCGGGAAAATCAACGCTGATGAATTATCTTACAAATGCCGGTGTGCTTGAAAAGGATATGCTTTTTGCAACACTTGATCCAACGGCAAGAGCTTTAAAATTACCGGGGGGCACAACGGTAATGTTGATTGACACGGTCGGACTTGTCCGCCGTTTACCGCATAATTTGGTACAGGCATTTCATTCGACTTTGGAACAGGCAGCGGGTGCGGATATTATTTTAAATATCTGTGATGCATCAAGCCCAGAAGCCGATGTTCATTTAAAGGTTACGAAAGACCTTTTGGAAGAATTAGGCTGTAAGGATACGCCGATAATACCGGTACTTAATAAATGCGACCTTTTACCCAAAGGACAGATTATACCGTTTGTGGGAAAGTCAGTCAGAATTTGTGCAAAAACGGGTGCGGGAGTAGATAAACTTCTTTATGCGATTGAGAGAAACTTACCGAATCAAATGGAGCGTTTAAATCTTCTGCTTCCATTCAGTAAAAGCTCGATTGCCGCACAGATAAGGCGCGACGGCAGAATTGAAAACGAAGAATACACAGAACGAGGTCTTAAGCTAACGGCGCAAATTCCACTGATAATGGACGATTTAATTAAGGACTATATAGTTGAATAAACAGAAAAATCCGAAGCTTTAAAGCTTCGGATTTTTTGTTACAGCTTAGTAGCTTTAATCTCTTTCAAGAACCTTTACGATTTCGCCGACAAACATTTTGTGATAATCCTTATCTGCATAGCACTCGCTGTCGATTGACTTATCAATAAAGCAGGCGGGGTCTATGGTTTGACCATGCATTTTGCGGCATATGAAAACAACTTTCGCTTCTTTAAAATACGGCGCTTTTTCGTCAAAAACAGGAGTAAGTCCGGCACTGCTGATTTTATCGGTTTCATTCCGCCCCGAATGACTTCCGCAGTAATTTAAAGCATTACGGTCGTTCTTATCGAAGAAACATATTGAATAATAATCTTCTTTTTCAATAAATTCAAGAGTGTAGCGTTGAGGGCGAATAAATATAAACGAAACGGGCTTTTTCCAAAGCTCACCCAAAGCGCCCCAGCTTGCTGTCATAGTGTTGCATTTGGTTTTGTTGCCTGCAGAAATCAGCATCCACTGTTTACTGATTTTTGTGAAAGGGTTAAACTTCAAACTTTCGATATCGATTTCCTGAAACATGAGAATACCTCCATTTAATATATTTATATTCTATTTTATACTATTTAGCAATATATACAATCCGCAATTAAAAATATACCATGCTTTTTATACATTTGCTCCAAAATGAATATTTATGCATAAAGCGCTTGATTTTTTGCATAATCAGTGTATAATAAAACACAACGAAAGAAATTAACGAGCATTAGGGGGTCGTTTTAAATGGATAACAAAATTAAAAAAGTGGTTCTTGCTTATTCCGGTGGACTGGATACTTCTATTATTATACCATGGCTGAAAGAAAATTATAACAACTGTGAAGTTATAGCGGTAGCCGCAGATGTCGGACAGGGAACGGAACTTAACGGTTTGGAAGAAAAGGCAAAAAAGACAGGCGCTTCAAAACTTTATATCGCTGACCTTAAAAAGTCTTTTGTTGAAGATTATATTTGGCCGACATTAAAAGCGGATGCGGTTTACGAAAATAAATATTTACTCGGCACTTCTTTTGCAAGACCTATTATTGCAAAAAGGCTTGTTGAAATTGCAAATGCCGAGGGTGCAGATGCTATCTGCCACGGCTGTACGGGCAAAGGAAACGACCAAGTCCGTTTTGAACTTGCAATAAAGGCATTTGCTCCAAAGATGAAAATTATTGCTCCGTGGAGGGAATGGAAGATCAAATCCCGTGACGAAGAAATTGATTATGCCGAAGCACACAATATTCCTCTTAACATTACAAGAGAAACAAATTATTCAAAAGATAAGAATCTTTGGCATCTTTCTCACGAAGGTTTGGATTTGGAAAATCCCGCAAATGAACCAAAATACAATGAAAAGGGCTTTTTGGAGTTAGGGGTATCTCCGGAGCAGGCACCCGATAAGCCGACATATATTACAATTAAATTTGAAAAAGGCATTCCGACTGCCCTTAACGGTCAAAAGCTCTGTGCTGTGGATATGATTGCCGAGCTTAACAAATTGGGCGGCGAAAACGGAATCGGAATTGCGGATATCGTTGAAAACAGGCTTGTCGGGATGAAATCACGCGGAGTATACGAAACTCCCGGCGGAGCAATTCTTTACCATGCACACAACAAACTTGAGGAACTCTGCCTTGACAGGGACACTTACCATTACAAACAAAGCGTAGCCATTAAATTTGCCGACCTTGTATATTTCGGTCAGTGGTTCACTCCTTTAAGGGAAGCCCTTTCCGCATTTGTTGACAGTACTCAAAAGACTGTTACGGGTGAAGTTAAACTTAAACTCTACAAGGGGAATATTATTGATGCGGGTGTAACTTCTCCGTATTCTCTTTATGATGAAGAAATCGCAACTTTTGACGAGGATGAAGTTTACAATCAAGCCGATGCAAACGGATTTATCAATCTGTTCGGACTTCCGATTAAGGTGCAGGCAATTAAAAAACTGAAAAATCAGGGCGAGAATTAATAAATAACAGTTTTAGGGGCAGGCGGTTGTCTGCCCCAAACTTTAATAACGGGGGCTGTAAAAATTGAAACTGTGGGCAGGAAGATTCCATAAAGAGCTTGATAAAAAAACGAATGACTTTAATTCATCTATTTCATTTGACAGCCGTATGGCAAAAGAGGATATAGAAGGAAGCGTTGCACACGCGGCGATGCTGGGTGCGTGCGGAGTTATAAATAAGGACGAAAGCGAAAAAATCTGCTCGGAACTTAAAAATATTCTCAATGATATAGAAGACGGAAATCTCAAAATAGACGAAGAAGCTGAAGATATTCATACATTTGTTGAGGGTGAACTTACAAAGCGCCTCGGTTCGGCGGGAAAACGTCTGCATACTGCGCGCAGCCGTAACGACCAAGTCGCAGTTGATATTAAGCTTTACTTAAAAAAACAGTGCAGTGTACTTTATGAACAGGTAAAAAGCCTTATAAAAGTAATATGCAATAAAGCACTCGAAAATAAAAGCACTGTAATGCCGGGATATACACATATGCAGAGGGCACAGCCGATTACTTTCGGGCATCATCTTCTTGCATATGCCGAAATGTTTAAGCGGGATTTGTCACGCCTTCAAGATACAAAAAAGCGTATGGATTCATGTCCGCTCGGCTCCTGCGCACTTGCGGGGACGACATATCCTTTGAACCGAGAAATGACAGCGTCGCTATTGGGCTTTAAAGGTGTAACCAATAACAGCTTGGACGGTGTTTCTGACCGCGATTATTGCATGGAACTTGCGTCGGACATCGCAATAACAATGGTTCACCTTTCTCGTTTTTCAGAGGAAATCATACTTTGGTGTTCTTGGGAATTTAAATTTATTGAATTGGACGATGCTTTTTCAACAGGCTCAAGCATTATGCCTCAGAAAAAGAATCCGGATATTGCAGAACTTGTCCGTGGAAAGTGCGGCCGTGCAATCGGAGATTTAACAACGCTTCTTACTATGATGAAAGGACTTCCGCTTGCCTATAATAAGGATATGCAAGAGGATAAAGAAGCAATATTCGATGCAATAGATACACTCAATATGTGCCTTACAGCATTTATTCCGATGATAGATACTATGAAAGTACTTCCCAAAAATATGAGGAATGCCGCGGCGCGCGGATTTATTAACGCCACCGACTGCGCGGATTATTTGGTATTAAAAGGTATTCCGTTTAGGGATGCGTACAAAATTACAGGAGAAATTGTTGCTTATTGTATTGAAAATAATCTTACCCTTGAAACACTTTCTATTGATAATTACAAAAAATTTGATGAACATTTTGAGGATGGAATATACGACGCAATTTCACTTGAAAACTGTGTTAACGGAAGAAAAGTGAAGGGCGGTCCTGCTCCGCAGAATGTACAGAAAGAGGCAGAAAAGATATTAAAAGAAATGGGGGACTGAAAATGATTAAAGCCGGAATAATCGGCGCAACCGGCTATGCAGGAGCAGAACTTGTAAGGCTTTTACAAAATCATCCCGAGGTGGAGATTTCTGCAGTCAGTTCTGTGAGCTTTCAGGGTAAACCTATTTCCGAAGTTTATCCCGCTTATTTTAACATCTGTGATATGGTCTGCGTTTCACAAAATGATGCAGTGGAAAAAAGTGATGTTATATTTGCGGCTCTTCCCCATGGACTTTCTCAGGAATTAGCGGCTGAATGTTACACAAAAGGAAAAGTATTTATTGATTTGGGCGCGGATTTTAGACTTGAAAATGAGGAAGATTATACAAAGTGGTACGGGGGAAAATATATTCATCGTAAATTACACGATATATCTGCGTATGGGTTACCCGAACTTTTTAGGGAGAACATAAAAGGCAAAAAGATTATTGCAAACCCGGGCTGTTACACAACGGCTGTTCCGCTCGCTCTCGCGCCGGCGCTTAAAAACGGACTTATTAAGACCGATAAAATTATAGCCGACTGTAAAAGCGGAGTAACGGGTTCGGGAAGAAAAGCTACACAGAACACACATTATCCGGAATTAAACGAAGGGATAAGTGCCTATAAAGTAGCATGTCACCGACATACTCCCGAAATTGAACAAAGCCTTTCCAATATTTCCAACAATAATGTAAAAGTTACTTTTGTTCCTCATTTACTTCCGGTTAACCGCGGAATTTTAGCTACATGTTACGCACAGCTGACTTCTCATGCAAATATAGAAAATATTTTAACGTCGTACCATGAAGCATACGACAATGAATATTTTATAAGGCTTCTCCCCGAAGGCGTTGAAGCCAATATTAAAAATGTAAGATATTCCAATTTCTGCGATATTTCACTTCATATCGATATAAGAACGGATACTTTTATCGCAATTTCGGCAATTGACAATATGGTAAAGGGAGCAGCGGGGCAGGCAGTTCAAAATATGAACCTTGCTTTCGGTTTGGAAGAAACAGCCGGATTAAAGATGGTTCCTCCGGCATTTTAAAGGAGCTGATTTTAAAATGAAGTTTATAGATGGCGGTATTACCGCGGCAAAAGGTTTTAAAGCGTCAGGAATGCACTGCGGTATTCGAAGAAACAGATCTAAACCGGATTTAGCATTAATCTTTTCGAATGTACCTTGTTCAGCGGCTGCCGTATATACACAGAATTTAGTAAAAGGCGCTCCGCTTTTGGTAACACAAAGAAATATTTCGGACGGAAAAGCCCAGGCTGTTATCTGCAATTCGGGAAACGCCAACACCTGTACTGCTGACGGTGAGGAAAAAGCGGAAATTATGTGTAAAGCTGCGGCACAAGAATTGGGGATTAAACCAAGTGACGTTATTGTAGCATCCACAGGAGTGATTGGTCAGGTTCTTCCGATTGAACCAATTTTAAATGCAGTGCCGGAACTTGTAACAGCGCTTTGTGAACACAGCTCGGAAAATGCGGCAAGGGCAATTATGACAACCGATACAAAGATAAAAGAAACAGCGGTCGAATTTGAAATAGACGGCAAACCTGTTCACATCGGAGGAATAGCAAAAGGCTCGGGTATGATACATCCGAATATGGCGACGATGCTGTCTTTTCTTACTACTGACGCCGTTATTTCACCTGAAACTTTAAGTTTGGCTCTTCATGAAGCGACCCAAAAGACTTTTAATATGATAAGCATAGACGGCGATACATCCACAAACGACATGGTAACTGTTCTTGCAAACGGTCTTGCGGAAAACTATGAAATTAAGGCAGATACAAAGTATTATAAAATTTTTACAGAGGCTCTTACAGCGCTTTGCATGGAGCTTGCCAAAAAGATTGCGGGTGACGGCGAGGGTGCAACTAAACTTCTTGTTTGCAATGTAAAGGGAGCAAAATCGGAAAACGATGCACAGCTTGCTGCAAAAAGCGTTATCTGTTCAGCTCTTTTTAAAGCGGCAATGTTTGGTGCGGACGCCAATTGGGGGCGTGTGCTTTGTGCTTTGGGATACTCAAAGGCTGATATAGATATTAAAAAAGTTGACGTTGCATTTAAATCCTCAGAAGGAAGTATTGAAGTCTGCAAAGATGGCGCGGGAATTAAGTTTGATGAAACGAAAGCAAAAAAAATACTTTCGCAGGACGAGATAGACGTAAATGTAACTCTTCACGACGGGAACTTCAAAGCCGCCGCTTTTGGATGTGACCTCACATATGATTATGTAAAAATTAACGGTGATTACAGAACTTGATGGCTTTTTAAGACAAAGGCGGCTTTTTATATTTTGCTTGTAATGCTCTAAAGCTTTACACAGTTTAAACTCAGCATTTAGGAAGTGACGGTATGGAAATCAGCAATTCGGAAAGGGCAAAGGTTCTTATACAGGCTCTGCC
>ENA-UOOM01001561-UOOM01001561.1-fermentation-metagenome-genome-assembly--contig:-NODE-1561-length-21562-cov-4.894360_pt1 | contig 21562 bp, 22 predicted proteins | sample MGYA00245781_ERZ724031 | MGnify/ENA primary metagenome ERZ724031 (study PRJEB28704, sample SAMN03018317) | fermentation metagenome | biome: anthropogenic terrestrial biome; feature: soil; material... | reverse complement strand
ATACGTGCAGTGATTGAAATCAAAAAAGATGCTGACGAGGGCGCCCATCTGCTATAGCTACCATGTTCATGCCAAATGTAATCTGAAGGTCGGAGTATTTGTAAAGATAATTTAAAATTTTTTCTGCGTCACCATCTTTTTTGATTTCAATCACTGCACGTATGCCCTGACGATCGGACTCATCTCGAATATCGGAAATGCCGCTGAGTACACCTTTTCTTTCTTCACTGAGTCGAAGGATTTTCTCCAAAAGAGCAGCCTTATTTACCTGATAAGGCAGTTCAGTTATAACCAGCTGTTTCTTTCCTCCGGGGATTTTTTCCACATCAACACTGGAGCGCAACAAAATCTTACCTTTTCCGGTTTCATAGGCTTTTTGTATTTCCTCTGTACCAATAATCATAGCACTGGTAGGAAAATCAGGACCGGGAATCTTCTGTAATAATTCTGCAGTGCTTATTTCAGGCTTATCCATAACAGCAATTACACCATCTATGACTTCACCCAAATTATGAGGGGGAATATTGGTAGCCAGCCCTACAGCAATACCGGAAGAACCATTGACCAGCAGGTTTGGATAACGCCCGGGCAGGACATCAGGTTCTTTTATGCTGTCATCAAAATTCAGACTGAAGTTTACGGTATCCTTATCAATATCCTTCAACAGTTCCAGAGCCAAGGGAGTCATTCTGGCTTCAGTATACCGCATGGCAGCTGCAGAATCACCATCAATAGAGCCGAAATTTCCATGTCCATCGACCAGAGGATATCGCATGTTGAAATCCTGCGCCATTCGCACCATGGCATCATAGATGGATGTGTCTCCATGGGGATGATACTTACCCAGGGCATCACCTACAATTCTGGCAGATTTTTTATGAGGCTTGTCAGGAGTAAGACTCAATTCCCGCATGGTATATAGAATTCGCCGCTGAACCGGTTTTAAACCATCCTCTACTCTGGGAAGAGCCCTTTCCATAATGACATATTCTGCATAAGGCATCATGGAATCGTGCATAACGTTTTCCAGGGGTTTGTGTAATACTTTATCTGGATTTTGCATATAATTATCTTCTTTCTTTTTCCTTGCCATGAACTACACCCCCATCTCCTGAAAGATATCTGTTTTGTTGAAGTCAGCATAGTTTATAATGTATTCACGCCTGGAATCCACTTTATCGCCCATAAGGATTGTAATCAGTTTGTCAGCTTCGGCAGCATCATCGATGTCAACCTTGACGATGGAGCGTTTGGCAGGATCCATGGTTGTATCCCACAGTTGTTCCGGATTCATTTCACCCAGTCCTTTGTAACGCTGAACTGAATACCCTTTGCCTGCTTTCTTTATACACGCAGTCAACTCTTCATCGTTGTAGCAATATTCTACCTTATTAGCCTTTGTTACCTTGTACAATGGAGCCAGCCCTATATACACATGGCCTTTGGTTATAAGCTCTTTCATGTAACGGAAAAAGAAGGTAAGTAAAATAGCACGAATATGAGCGCCATCCTGGTCTGCATCAGCCATGATAATGACCTTGTCATACTTTAAATTGTCGATATTAAAATCTTCATCAATTCCAGTTCCCAAGGCAGAGATAATAGTGCGAAACTCTACATTGGCCAGTACTTGATCAAGACGTTTCTTTTCTGCATTCAAAGGCTTCCCGCGTAAAGGAAGAATGGCTTGAAACTGCCTGTCTCTGCCTTGCTTGGCAGAGCCGCCTGCAGAGTCACCCTCTACCAAAAACAACTCATTGATTTTGGGGTTTCTGCCGGTGCAGCTGGCAAGCTTGCCAACCAGCGGTGCGCCTTCCAAGCTGTTTTTCTTCCGAGTAATATCCTTGGCTTTCCGAGCTGCTTCTCTTACCTTGGCTGCACTTAGAGCCTTTTCCAATATGACTTTCAGTGTTTCCTGATGATCGATATTTTCCAAATAAATTTGGAGTTTCTCTGTAACGATGGATTCCATGGCAGTTCGCGCTTCTGTGTTCCCCAGCTTGGTTTTGGTTTGACCTTCAAATTGGACATTATGCATTTTTAAAGAAATAACAGCTGTCATGCCTTCTCTGTAATCTTCTCCTATCAAACCACCGTTTTTACCCTTGTTTAAATTCTGCTTTTTCACTAAATCATTGAGCACCTTGGTAACAGCGGTTTTGAAGCCCGTTTCATGAGCGCCCCCTTCGCTGGTAGGAATATTATTAACATAGGAAAATATGCTTTCTGTATAGGAATCAGTGTATTGTATGGCAACCTGAGCTTTGATATTGTCTCGTTCTCCTTCAAAATAGATCACTTCCGAATGCACTGCTGATTTGTCTTCATTCAAGTACTCGACAAAGTCAACCAGACCGCCAGAGTAGTAAAAACTCTTACTGATGATCTTTTCAGGTCTTTTGTCAGTTAACGTCATTTTGATGCCTTTATTTAAAAATGCCAAATCCTTCAGCCTTTTAGATATGGTATCAACACTCATGAGTATGTCTTCAAAAATTCTATCATCGGGCAGGAAAGTAATTTTAGTTCCTTGCAAGTCGGTTGCTCCAAGGTTCTCCAGTTCTGTCACTGGCTTTCCCACCATGATAGTTCCATTTTTCTCATAACTTTCAAATCTCTGCCGGTACTTTCGTCCATCAATGTGTACCTCTGCTTCCAGCCAACGAGAAAGAGCATTTACTACAGCAGCGCCTACCCCGTGAAGACCTCCTGAATAGCTGTAATTACTGTCATTAAATTTACCTCCAGCATGGAGCTGAGTAAATACGAGCTGTACTCCCGGGATCTTCATGGTGTCATGAATCCCTACAGGAATTCCCCTTCCATTATCTATAACGGTAACGCTGTTGTCACTGTTCAAAGTTACCTCGATGGTAGATGCAAAACCATTGGCTGCTTCGTCAATTCCATTGTCTACAATTTCCCATAATAGATGATGAAGCCCCCGTAAACCTGTGGTGCCTATATACATACCCGGACGCCTTCGGACTGCGTCAAGGCCTTCCAATACTTGTATGTCATTTGCTTCGTAAGTCTTAGTCATGTAGGTAGATGTCTCCCCCTTGCAGAACAAATGTTCTTCTTATGTTTATTTACATTATAACATTATTTTGCCAGCTTTCAAGTATTTCTTGTGCTTGAGTCTTTCAAAAGCTTAAACTCTTCACTTTGCTCAGGTATTATTCGATTAAGAGCAGCATTCCTCTGTATTCAGTAAAGCCAGCTGTATTTCTTCCTGAACATTTAAGTCTCTCTCTCGACCCAGTGCAGTAAGCAACAAATTTTTTGCCTCATCACCGCCAAGTTTACCGACAGCCCAGGCGCTGTATGCTCTTATGGTAGAATTCGGATATTGCATAGTGTCAGCCAAAAGAGGAAGATATGATGAATCATTGGAATTTCCAGCTGCTATAACAGCCATGGTAATTATTTTTTGAGGTCGTGCATAATTATATCCTACAAACTCTGCGATTGAACTCATATGTTTTTTCAGCCCGGTTTTGGCATGGATCAGTATCTCTTTAATATCAATAATATCCTGGATTTTTTCAAGGGGCTTAAGCTGCTTTATTATCTTTTTGTTTTTAGGACATACCAGCTGGCAATCATCACAACCCAATATTCGATTACCCATTTTCTCTCGCATGTGGATGGGCATTGTTTCCGATGACAGCATATGATATCGTAAACACTTATCAACTACTATAATACCATCATCTGCAATGGCTTGCGTGGGACAGGCATCCATACATTTTCTGCAGCTGCCGCAGTCGGTAATTTCTTTTGAGTCCATATCGTCCAATTCCAATTCTGCATTGGTGAGTATCGTGTGGAGTGTAATGAAAGAGCCAAACTCAGGATGATAAATGAGACTGTTTTTTCCATATTTCCCAAGACCGCTCTGGTAAGCCAGATGTTTGACAGGAATAGGAGGATCTGTTTTGATTTCGAAGCCGGCATCAGTCAAAACAACTCCTAATTGCTTCATGGCTTCCTTTCCCTTGGGATATGCCAGATAATGAGCACTGCAGCGGCCATACCCTTGAGAAACAGTTTGTTGAAAAGGCTGGTAAGGATAGACAGCAACGATGATCGTTTTTGCATCAGGCATAATGTATCTGCAATCACTGGCTAATCTTTTAGTATCCCAATAATCTGCTGTATTAGGATACAGAGCTTTTCTAAGCTGTATATCGTCATCCCATAAAGTCAGGGGCAGAACGGGCTGAAAGGATATTTGATGGAATCCCAGTTCTTTGGCTTTCAGTTTGATTTGCTCCTTTATATCCTCACCTCATTCCTTATCCAATTGTAAGTATAACAAAATTCATAGATTACGTCTATAAACTGAAAAATTGAGAACTGTCCCCAAAACACACAAAACACTGTCCCCAAAACAAAAAAAAACCGGCCTTGCAGCCGGTTCGGGTTTTGCTTTAGAACTTATTCCTGGGTGTATAGTGGGTATGCAGCAACTCATGTGCTCTATGGCTGTTAGGCTCTCCCAAATACTCATCATATACTTTCTTTACGGATTCATTTTCGTGGGACTTTCGAACCGGCAATGAGCGATCTTCGTCATAGATAGCGGCAGCACGTTTTGCACGTACATCTACATCCATCTGTACCTGTGCAGGTACAATAGGCTGTCCTCCGCCGGTAACACAACCTCCCGGACAGCCCATGATCTCGATAAAGTGATATTCTTTTTCTCCTGATACTACCTTATCCATCAGGGCTTTTGCATTACCTGTTCCATGGGCAACTGCTGCTTTAACAGTAATATCTCCCAGAGGGATCTCAACTTCCTTAACACCTTCCAGTCCGCGTACTGCATGGATTTCCAAGTTCTCCAATGGCTTGCCTGTAACAATTTCTGCTACAGTTCTCAAGGCAGCTTCCATAACACCGCCGGTAGCACCAAAGATAACTGCAGCACCTGTAGAATCTCCCAATATGGGATCAAAGTCTTCATCTTCCAGTTTCAAGAAGTTAATTCCAGCTTGCTTGATCATTCTTGCCAGCTCTCTGGTAGTCAGTACTGCATCTACATCCGGATAGCCTGTTGCTTGAAGTTCAGGTCTTTGGGATTCAAATTTCTTAGCTGTGCAAGGCATTATGGATACTACATAAATATTGGCTGGGTCTTGATTGGTCTTTTCTGCATAATAGGATTTTACCATGGCTCCCATCATTTCATGCGGAGATTTGCAGGTAGACAAATTATCCAACAGCTCAGGATAATTATGCTCACAATACTTAATCCAGCCCGGGCTGCATGAAGTAATCAAAGGCAGGTTTTCGCCTTTCTTCAGTCTGCCCAATAACTCGGTACCTTCCTCCATGATTGTAAGGTCGGCAGTAAAGTCGGTATCAAATATTCGGTCAAAGCCCAACCTGCGAAGAGCAGCAACCATCTTACCGGTAACCCTGGTGCCGATGGGCATACCAAATTCTTCACCCAAAGCTACACGAACAGCAGGAGCCGTCTGAACCACTACGTGAAGATCCGGGTTGTTAATGGCATCCCAAACTTTGTCCGTATCGTCTTTTTCTCTTAATGCTCCAACCGGGCATGCTTCAATACACTGGCCACAGTTAATGCAGTTGACATCAGCCAAACTCTTGCTGTAAACAGGCTCAATAATTGTGTTAAAACCTCGTTCTGTTGCACCTATAGCACCAATTCCCTGCACTTCTCTGCAAGTAGACACACATCTTCGGCAAAGAATACATTTATTAGGATCTCGTACGATAGAGGTAGAAAGCTCATCGACGGCATAATTACCTTGTTCACCTTCATAGCGAATATCATCTATTCCCAATTGGGTGGATAGAGTTTGCAGTTCACAGTTTTCACTTCTTACACAGGTCAGACACTTGCGATCATGATTGGACAGGATTAATTCCATATTTGTTTTCCTGGCCTCTCTTATAGCAGGTGTGTTGGTCCGAATCTCCATTCCCTCTCCTACGGGGAAAACACAGGAAGCCTGTAAGCTTCTAGCACCTTTTACTTCAACCAGACACATACGACAGGCACCGATTTCATTGATTCCCTTCAGATAACATAAGGTGGGTATATGGATGTGGGCGGACCTTGCGGCTTCCAATACCGTGGTTCCCTTAGGCACTTCTATCTGGACGCCGTCTATGGTTAACTTTACCATTTCCATTTTAGTCACTCCCTTTTCTAATAAGCTTAACCCTTCACTATGGCCTTGAAGGGGCATTTTTCCATGCAGGCGCCACATTTGATACACTTGCTCTGATCAATTACGTGGGGACTTCTGCGTTCACCTGAGATAGCATCTGTAGGACAGACCTTGACACATAAACCGCAGCCTTTGCACAGCTCTGCTTGTATTAAGACCTGCAGTAATGCCTGACACACACCAGCAGGACATTTTTTGTCACGGATATGAGCCTCGTATTCATCTCTGAAATACCTAATGGTACTCAATACTGGGTTGGGCGCTGTTTGCCCCAGCCCGCAAAGTGCAGATGCTTTAATGTTTTTGCCAAGCTCTTCCAGCTTTTCGATATCGCCTTCTTCACCTTGTCCCTTGGTGATACGATTCAAAATTTCAAGCATACGTTTGGTTCCGATTCTGCAAGGTGGGCATTTTCCACAGGACTCATCTACGGTAAAGTCCAGGAAGAACCTGGCTATATCTACCATACAGTTATCTTCGTCCATGACAATTAATCCACCGGAGCCCATCATAGAGCCAATTCTTGCTAAAGAATCGTAATCAATCGGGGTATCCAGATGTTCTGCAGGGATGCAGCCACCGGAAGGACCACCGGTTTGAGCTGCTTTAAATTCCTTATTATCTGGAATTCCTCCGCCTATTTCATATATGATTTCCCTGAGAGTAGTTCCCATTGGGACTTCCACCAAACCGGTGTTCATAACTTTGCCGCCCAGCGCAAATACCTTTGTTCCTTTGCTTTTTTCTGTTCCAACGCTTTGGAACCAATCAGCACCATTATGGATAATCTGGGGGATATTGGCATAGGTTTCTACGTTGTTAAGCAAAGTAGGCTTCCCAAATACACCCTTGTTTGCAGGGAATGGCGGGCGGGGTCGAGGTTCTCCTCTTTTTCCTTCTATGGATGCGATCAATGCGGTTTCTTCACCACATACGAATGCACCAGCACCCAGTCTGATTTCAATATCAAAATTAAAGTTGGTACCAAAGATGTTTTTGCCCAGGAGACCAGCTTCTCTTGCTTGATCAATAGCAATATTCAAACGCTTTACAGCAATTGGATATTCAGCTCTTACATAAATATACCCCTGGTCAGCACCAACAGCATAACCAGCTATTGTCATTGCTTCCAGTACAGCGTGTGGATCCCCTTCCAGTACACTTCTGTCCATAAATGCACCAGGGTCGCCTTCGTCGGCGTTACACAAGATATACTTTTTATCACCTTCAGCCTTGGCTGTAAACTCCCATTTTAGACCGGTGGGAAACCCTGCACCGCCGCGTCCTCTCAAACCCGAAGCTTTTATTATGTTAATGATTTCTTCAGGGGTGCTCTCAAGCAATGCCTTGCCGAGAGCCTTATATCCGTCAAAAGCAATGTATTCTTCTATTTTTTCCGGATCTATAACGCCGCAATTACGCAAAGCCAGTCGTTTTTGCTTTTTGTAGAACTCCACTTCATCCAATGATTTAATAGCTTCATCATCATGCACACTGTCATGATACAACAGGTCGGTAACTATTCTGCCCTTTAGCAGATGCTCAGACACAATTCTCGGAACATCATCTGTAGTTACCTTGCTGTAAAACGCGCCTTCTGGATAAACGATGACAACAGGACCAATGGCACACAGTCCAAAACAACCGGTTTGAACCAGCTTGATTTCATTTTCCAATTTGTTGCTTTCCAGTTCAGTTTTGAAAACTTCCATTACATCAGCTGAACCGGAAGAATGACACCCTGTTCCTCCACATATGAGGACATGGGAACGATAAAATTCCATAATAAAACCCTCCTTATCCAATGGTGTTACTGTGCAGCACCAATTGTGTATTCGGTAACAACCTGGCCATTTACCACATGTTCTGCAATGACCCTTTTTACCTTATCTGCAGACATATTTACATAGGTAACCTTATCTTCACCGGGTCGGGTAATTTCGACCATGGGTTCAAGACGGCATACACCGATGCAGCCTGTTTGAGAAACAGATACATCCTTCAGGTTCCTATTTTTCACTTCTTCCAGAAAAGCCAGTAAAACAGGACGAGCACCTGCTGCAATGCCACAGGTAGCCATACCCACAACAACCCGGGTGCCTCCAGTTCTTTCTTTTCTCAAATTAACAGCATCCAAAGTTTTCTGTTTAATTTGTTCCAGTTCTTTCAAAGACTTCATGTATTACACACCTCCATATAATTCTTCAAGACCCTCTTTAATATATATAGTGATCCAGTTAACAATTTCCGGATCAGCAATGTTTACTTCACCTATAACTTCCCTGATCTGACGGGTATCCAGCAAGAACTGCCTGCAGTTGTTTTCGTGGGTATACACAAAATCCACTTCCGGATTCATAAAGATGAGTGCTGCGATGGTTTCTTCCATCTTACCCAGAGGGAGACAGTCAATATGGCTGTCTATAAACAAAGCCAGCAGTGTGGTACCTTTCCCTTTTTGAGATATCATCTCCAATTTCCCACCGCTTGCTTCTGCAGATGCTTTAAACATTGGAATACCCAAACCAACCTTGCGTGTGGTTCGGGTTGTATAAAAGGGATCGTATACCTTATTGACTTGTTCTTCGTCCATACCCTTGCCATTATCGCTTATCTGCACCCACTTGTGATCTTTTTCCCGGTCTTCCCGTATGGATATTTCAACCAGGTTTGCTCCGGCTGATATGGAATTTTGGGCTAAATCCAGTAAATGCAGTGATATATCTTCCATATTTTACTTAGTGCGGTATTTGCTGATGATGCCTTTGATGTCGGATGGCACCAGGCGACCGTAAACATCGTCATTGATCATTATAACAGGTGCCAGTCCACAAGCACCTAAACAACGTGTTGCATTCAGTGTAAAGTTAAAATCATCAGAGGTTTCACCAGGCTTTAAATCAATTTCTCTAACTATTTCATCTAAAATTGCCTGTGACCCTTTGACATAGCAAGCTGTACCCATACAAACACCTATAGTGTTTTTACCTTGCGGTTTAAGTGTGAATTGGGAATAGAAGGTAGCCACTCCGTATATATCGCTAAGTGGTATATCAAGTGCTTTTGCTATATATTCCTGCACTTCAACCGGCAAATAGCCATAGAGCTCTTGTGCCTTGTGCATAATAGGCATTAATGGACCTTCCTTGTCCTTGAATTCATCGATGGTATTTTTCAATTCCATGAGCTTTTCATCTTGAAGAATAGAAGCTGTCATCTATACTCCCTCCCCATACAAAATAATAGTTTATAAGTCAAATATATTATCTCATAAAGTGCTTTGACAATCAAGAAAAATCGTCAAGTTTTTCACAAATAATTAAAAAGAAAATAAAAAAACGTTCGCTATTATATATCAGCGACATAAATTGATATAGCTGTTATACTTATTTTTTGGATAATGATTCTAAAATTCCCTTTATGTTTAGTTCTTCGACAGAAATGGTCATTTTTCTTTCCAAGATTTGGCCCAAGCTATGAGCATCTGAAGAAAAAATTAATTTGGCAGGAAGACAAACAGAAGAATTCAATGGGTAGTTTTGTGAATATTCCAACAAACTAAGGTTTAAGTAAGGAGGCAGGAACCCCAGCTGTGACAGTACACTGAAGGAAGGTTTATTAATATGGGCAGGAACAGGCAACCCTTTGCATTGCCTGATCAGTTGTACCGCATCATCAAAGTTTATGGATAGAGAAGTCAATAAAGCCTGTTCCTTTTCACCTGTTATTTCATCCATTTCATTCATAATCCATTGATGCCCAAAAAAAGATGGGTTGTTTGCCAATCCATCATAGCAGGATTCAATTTGATTCCTGAATGAACAGAGAGAGTACAGGTCATAAAAATAGCATAGGAGATGCACCTCTTCCCTGGTTTGTATCTCCATACCCGGAATAACAAGTATTCGCTCTCCTGCTGACTTCATTACTGCCTCTACATTGTCACAGCTGTTATGATCAGTAACTGCTATGGCATCCAAACCGTTAAGAATTGCCATGTTCACAATATTATTGGGAGTCATGTCGTCATCCCCGCAAGGTGATAAGGCAGAATGGATATGCAAATCAATGGCAGCTTCCATATCAGCACCTCAACCTTCTGCTCCGATACCTATATTATACAGCATACCGGTTAACTGAAACGCATTCAAATGGGTAGACAGTATGGTTACTCCTTCCTCCTGTGCTTTTTCAATGGTCTTTTTATCTACTTCCATATTGGATGGAATTATCACCCCTGCCAGATCAAGCAAGGAGGCCACCGCTATAACATTAACATGAGTTTGAACGGTTATCCACACTGCATCCTTTTTTCCATTGGCCATAACCCAGCTGAGCAAATCACAGCAACAGCCTGATGAAACATCACTTTTCAAACCATGACCCCTGGATAAGATTTTTAATTCCAATTCCTCTACTATGTTCTCAAGCTTTTTCATTATCTTTCTTTTCTTCCCTTCCGACTGACATTTTATCTGAAAGCTCTATCATTTCTTTCGCCAGCATTTTTACCTTTTCTCTTAGCTCAAATACACAATCCAGCTTGGAAGCGTTTCCCCTGACTATATCCTCTGCCAGGGTTCTGCAGCTGGGTGAGCCGCAAGAACCACAATCCAAGCCAGGAAGCTCCTTATTGATACGCTCTAGGGCTTCCATCTTCTGAATGGCAAGCACTATATCTTCGTCAAGCTTTAAAACGGGCTTCTCCATAATATTCTTTTGCAGAACCCAGTCCATATTTTCTTTTACATACTCCACCTCCGATGCTTTGGGAGGACTGTTGTGAATCCCTTTAGCCAGTATGCGAATTCGATTTTTTGCTACATAGCCGTTTTCAAAGGTTAAAGGTCCGCCTACACAGCCGCCTGAGCAGGAAAGACCTTCAAAAAAGTCCAAATCAGACATTTTATTGTTCTCGATTTCCTCGAGGACAGGGATCACATTGGATATTCCATCTACTGCAAGATAATTGTCAATTCCCAAAGACTGACTTTCCCCATTGCTGATTGCCCAACTTAAACCTGCACTGCTGGCCTTTTGCAGCTGTTCTGTATTATCAGGTACCTTGAGAAAAGAAGATATTGGTCCATAAATATCCAATATGGAGATGGCACCATCAACGTGTGATATTTCATTCCCAATTGGATTGCGAATACTGGTCATCTTCGCTGCACAGGGAGTAATGAAGAAAGCACCAATTTGCTCCCTGGGTACCTTGTATTTCCTGCTGAATTCATCCTTTGCCATCTGAGCTGCTATTTCCATGGGAGATTCTACACGCACCATATGATCCAGCAGATTGGGAAAACGCACTTGTATCAGACGGACTATGGCAGGACAGGCTGAGGAAATCAAGGGCTTTTTTATATCGGAAATAGCCAGTTTCTCTTTAATTAATTGAGTAACTATGTCAGCGCCTTTAGCTACTTCATACACATAGTCAAAACCAAGCTGCTTAAGTGCAACCAGGACCCTATCGCAGTTTTTTAAGTTTTTAAACTGTCCCAGGAGTGCAGGAGCTGGTAAGGCAATTTTATATTTAAATTCATTTATTCTGGATAAGGGATCGGTAACGGCAACTTTTGCGTGATAAGGACATACACGAATGCATTCTCCACAGTCGATACAGCGCTCATCAATGATTCTTGCCTTTCCATCACGTACCCTTATGGCTTCAGTAGGGCAGCCTTTGATACAATTGGTACAGCCCTTGCATTTATCTTTATTTAATGTGACGGAATGATAATATTCCCTCATCATCTTCACTCACTTCCCAGTATAATCGTTACATTCGATAATATAATTCTCTGCTGCTATAATATCTTGATAATGGATTTAGTGTAAAATTAAATTTCAAAATCCAAAAGTAATTTTCAGTGTTGTGCCTTGTCCTACTACGGAATAAATTTCAACCCGGCTTGCATTACGCTGAATATTCGGCAAACCCATGCCTGCACCAAAACCAAGCTCTCTTGCTCTTTCAGAAGCTGTTGAATAACCTTCTTTCATGGCCATATCAACATCGGGAATGCCAGGCCCTGTATCCTCGGTGACAATCTTTATTTCATGGGGTGTAAGCAATAAAGTCAACTGTCCCCCCCATGAGTGTATGACCAGGTTTAATTCAGCTTCATAGCAGGCGATAGCTGCCCGCCTGACCAGTTGCGAATCGATTCCCAGCTGTTTTAAAATATTTTTGATTTTCCCGGAAGCTTCACCTGCAGATGTGAAATCATCAGCTTCTACTGGAAAAACATGCTTCATTAAAACCTGTGTTTCTGAGCTTTCATGTTTGGCAGCTGGAGTGGTGGGAGGGGTCTCCTGGGGCCCCTGGAGCCCCTTATTGGAATCAGAGTTCACGGGGATTACCTCCTCCTGTCAAGCCCGCCTCATATAATTTACCACAAGCTGTAAACAATGTATCTTTAGTGGTAAGCAGTACAATAGAACGCTTCATTGCCATGTCTATGATATCTTGTGCGGGGTGTTTCCCTCGAACAAAGACAATGGCAGAGACATCAAGGAGCTCTGCCGTTCTTATGACATGAGGGTTTGTTAAGCCTGTTAACAGCAAGGTTTGTTCCTTTACAAAGGCAAGTACATCACTCATCAGGTCGGAACCACAGGCTGATATTATTTCTTGATCCAACATGTTGTCACCATAGAGTACTTCGGCTTTCAAAATATTTTTTATCCTTAGCAGGTTCAATGCCATCTGGTCACCTCTGGTATTATATCGTGCAATTGGCTTGATAATTATTTAACTTACATTAAGGAACACATTTGCTGCATACTATCGCTTTATCTCGTTATCTCGTTATTGACTCCATATATTCTTTATATTGCATTAACATTTCTATATAAGTATACTTGATTTCAGCAGAAATTGCCAGCTTATCAGAACTATTTAGAGATAATATTTTATCAAAGGACTCACATGCTCTATCATACAAAGTTACAAGCCCAGATAAAATCATGTTGTTGGTATTCAACTCAGCTAACAAATCCCTCTTGTCCTCCATATCCGATTTCATGGCGTTGATTATATCATATGCATCATTTGAACTTACCGCCCCGCTGTCCAACTGAAATACCAGCTTTTCCAATGAAAGATACTTTTCCTCCCAGATTTCATAAGCGGACTTGATAGCATCTACATTATACTGTGTTGCGATAATCTTCATATCTGCACCAGCTGTAGCCAGTTTATAGACATGAGATTCCATCCCATTAGCTTTTAGATCTTTTCTTACTTTTTTAGCGTCTTCTTCCGATTGGAATCCAATCGCCAAGACGCGGTAAAAATTGTCATGTAAAATATAAGCCGCTCCGCCCAGGGATTTCAATTCTTTGGCATATGCATGGGCATTTTCAGAATTGTTGAAAGCACCCATTTGAATAGTGTACATCACAAGAGCTTCAGCCTTCAACGAATCTGTTATCTTCTCCGCATCTGATACAGGATCGGATGTTTTATCCGGTAAGGTCAATTCCTGATCATCCAGTTTGTTGCCTGGTACCTTATTCTGATCCTCACCGTTGAAAATAGGTGAAATCAATTTACTTACAAATTTCCCCAAGGTTCCTGCAAAGGCCAAATACAGAATAACAAAGCCAAGCAGTACGACCAGCAGCAACTTGGCATACCTTTTTTTACTTTGAGATTTTTTTATTCTGGAATACCGCATGTCCATGCCTCCCCTTCCCCTATCCATCTTTTGTCCCAGTATTTATATTTATGGTGAAGTTAAATAAATTATGATAGAATGAGTCAAAACACATCCAAATAATTGGGAGGTTTTGCGAGATGAAATATCATTTGGATACAATCCCGGTATGGGATACCTATCACGAAGAGAGTGAGTGCCCTTTTTGTATCTTGGAACATAAATCAGAAACAGTCTATGTAGATTCTTTTCTGGGTGGATCGGTTATGGAACCGGCTACCCGAATTGAAGTTAATGATAAGGGATTTTGCCCTCATCACAACCAACTGCTGTATCAAGCCCAAAATAGGTTAGGATTGGCATTGATGACCCATACTCATATTCTGGAGACTATCAAAAAATTAGAGAAACAGACGGAAGATCTGGAGAAGGCAGCTGAGAATCCTGACAAGGGACTGGGTCTTTTTACGAAGAAACTGTCCGGAGGAGATTCCAACTTGAAGCAGGCTGCACAAAAATACGGAACCTGGCTGGCTAATCATAAGAATCAATGTATTATCTGTGACAGATTGCATAATGCTCTGAAACAGTTTGCATATACCTTTATTCACCTATGGGGCCACGACAAGGAGTTCCATAAAGTTTTTCAGCAATCCAGGGGCTTTTGTTTTTCACACCTCCCATTGATACTGGATATGTCTTCTGAATGTTTAAATAGCGCCAAACTTGCAGAATTTCTCAGAGAGCTGCTCCCCATTCAAATGAATAACATTGATCGGCTGGAAAAGGAGCTCTATTGGTTCACCCAAAAGTTCGATTATAAGAATCAGGATAAACCTTGGGGAAATTCAAAAGATGCCCTCCCTCGTATGCTGCAAAAGCTTACTGGAACATACATGGAATGAGCAGTAACTATACAAAAATATCAGTAATAATCATTCCATTGTTGATTTATCGAGTAAGTGAAAGAAATACCCATAAAACAGGAACATATCTAAGGTAATTTGATATATTGGTGTATTTACCTCAAATATCATCTAATTTCATTGTTTGTAGTATTTGCCATCCTATTTGCTTTTTAATAAACTAGATAATGATGTTAGCACTCAATAAGAGCGAGTGCTAACAAACCAAAAAATTATTACATAAGGAGGGTGTACCATGAATATTAAACCATTGGGCGACAGAGTTGTTATTAAAATGATTGAAAGTCAGGAAACCACAAAAAGTGGAATCGTGCTTCCTGGTTCGGCCAAGGAAAAACCTCAAATGGCAGAGGTATTGGCTGTAGGTCCCGGCGGTCTGGTAGACGGTAAAGAAGTAAAAATGGAAGTGAATGTTGGAGACGTAGTCATTTACTCCAAATATGCAGGGACCGAAGTCAAGGTAGACGATGAGGAATACATAATAGTTCGACAAAATGATATCCTCGCAGTAGTTGAATAATCTAATAATTTATACAGGAGGTTTTTTACAATGGCCAAACAACTGAAATATGGCGAAGAAGCCAGAAGATACCTGGAACGTGGAGTCAACGCACTTAACGATAGCGTTAAAATTACATTGGGTCCCAAGGGCAGAAATGTAGTTTTGGATAAAAAGTTTGGCTCCCCCCAGATAGTAAATGATGGTGTAACCATCGCAAAAGAAATTGACCTGGAAGATCCCTTTGAAAACATGGGTGCACAGCTTGTAAGAGAAGTAGCCAGCAAAACCAATGATGTAGCCGGTGACGGAACCACTACCGCAACAGTATTGGCACAGGCAATAGTCCATGAAGGAATGAAAAATGTAGCTGCAGGCGCAAACCCCATGATTCTTGGAAAAGGCATTCAAACCGCTGTTACAGCTGCAGTAGAATCTCTTAAAGCTCAGAGTAGACCAATCCTAAATAAAGAATCCATTACACAGATTGCTTCAATTTCAGCAGATGACAACACTATTGGACAATTGATTTCCGATGCAATGGAAAAAGTAGGCAGCGACGGAGTTATTACCGTTGAAGAATCAAAATCCATGGCAACAGAGCTTGATGTAGTAGAAGGTATGCAATTTGACCGTGGTTATGTGTCTGCTTACATGGTTACCGATACCGAAAAAATGGTAGCCGTTCTTGAAGAACCATACATTCTGATTACAGATAAGAAAATTACAAATATCCAGGACATTCTGCCTTTGTTGGAACAGATCGTTCAAACAGGCAAAAAACTGATGATTATCGCTGAGGACGTAGAAGGCGAAGCTATGGCTACCTTGGTAGTCAACAAACTACGCGGCACATTCACCTGTGTTGCTGTAAAAGCTCCTGGTTTTGGTGACAGAAGAAAAGCCATGCTGGAAGATATTGCAATTTTAACCGGCGGAACGGTCATTTCCGAAGAACTTGGTTTGGATATGAAGGAAACCACCATAGACCAGTTGGGTACAGCCCGTACTGTAACTATTGACAAAGAAAACACAACCATCGTCGAAGGCGGCGGAGAAACCACTCAGATTCAAAATCGTGTTGCAGCCATAAAGGCTCAAATCGAGGAAACCACCTCTGATTATGATCGTGAAAAACTACAGGAACGTCTTGCAAAACTATCAGGCGGTGTTGCAGTTATCAAGGTAGGCGCAGCAACCGAGACTGAGTTGAAGGAAAAGAAACTGAGAATTGAAGACGCATTGAACGCTACCCGTGCAGCTATCGAAGAAGGAATTATACCCGGCGGCGGTATTGCCTTGATAAAAGCCCTGCCTGCTCTTGAATCCATTGTAGCTGAAGGAGACGAAAAGACCGGCGTAAACATCATCAAGCGAGCTTTAGAATCTCCATTGAGACAAATCGCCGACAATGCAGGAGTGGAAGGATCCGTCGTTGTTGAGAATGTAAAGCAAGGCACAGATCCATACTATGGTTTTGATGCATTGAAAGCTGAATACGGCAATATGGTTGAAAAAGGCATCATAGATCCTACCAAGGTAACCCGTACTGCTTTGCAGAATGCTGCCAGCATAGCATCCATGATTCTAACAACCGAAAGTCTGGTCGCTGATATTCCAGAACCAGAACCTCCAATGCCGGCCGGCGGTCCAGGCGGAGCACCGATGTATTAATCCCTGATTAAAGCAAATTAAGGCAAATTAAAAAGTGATTGCTCATGCAATCACTTTTTCTTTTCTGATGTTTTCCACTGAGGAAGCTACTTCCTCAGAAATTTCATCCTCATTCTTTTCAAAATAGTAAGAAATGCTTGTTTTACTGTCATTCCCATCAGTTTCACTATCGCCGACAAGTATGGTATCACTTATCTCCTTAGCTGAGTAATAGTTAATATCATCTCTGAACTTTTCAATCACTTGTAATAGATTTCTTTCAAAAGTCATTAGTTCCTGCCTTACCTGTCTGAACTTTATACGCCATTTTTCCTTTTCTGAAACTAACTGCTCCATTTCTTTTGCAGATTTTCTTCGTCCTTCCTCTATTATGGTTTGTGCCCGCTGTTCTGCCTTAATCAGAGCTCGGGAAACATACTTTTCCTGTTCTGTCAGTTTTTCTATCAGTTCTCTTTGCTCTTGGGCTTCCATCCTTAAAGCGCGGGTTTCTTCAGCCAGTTCAAGCATTCGATCCCTTTTTCTTCCCAACTCTACTTCATAATCTTTTTTCATTTCAATCAGATAACGATCTACTTCTTTTTTATCATATCCGTAAATTTTGCATGAAAACGCCTTTTTCATTTGTACATTCCCTCCTCTGCAATCTCTGCAATAGCTTATCACGCTTATCATGCGTTTTTTGTAAAACAGCGTAGTCGAAATCAAATATTAATAGCCTTATTTATCGAATAAAGACTGTTTTTAACGGTTTGATATCCTCTTTCGATCAACTCTGGTATTCTCTCCACTTCCATCATTCCCGTATCATAAATATGAGGATTGATAATATAGTCTGACTCTTCCGTTCTATATTTCATAATTTGATAAGACATTATATCAATGCTTTGACTACCTATCTCCCATATGTTGTCAACCTCACTTCTCCTCTGTCCACTGTATCCCAGATTAATACCAATGACTTTTTTTGCGCCCATTTTCTTTAATACACCGGTTGGTACACTTTCTGTGACTCCGCCATCCACCAATCTCATTCCATGCAGGTTTATGGGCTTGAATATAACCGGTATTGCAATACTGGCTCTTACTGCTTGATATATGGGTACATCATCCCTGTATATGGTATATAAATCATCATCCAGCTTCCGTTTACTGCTGACAAATATAACGGTTCTCCCTGTATTTATATCTACAGCTGTAATAGCAAGGGGTATATTACTCTCCCGCATCCATTTTCCTTCTGTCCATTTTTTCATAAGGCTTTCCAGCTTCTTCCCTTTCATCAATCCATCCCATTTTGTATCCTTAAAAACAACCCACTGCAGGATACCACCGATAATACCCTTGTAATCCGTGTCATATATATCCCTGGACAGTGATAATGCAATATTCTCCATCTCTTTTATGTTGTATCCGCAAGCATACAAAGCTGCAACCATGCTGCCGGCACTGGTGCCCGAAATCCAAGAAGGCACCAATCCAGCCTCCTGCAAAGCCTTCATGGCACCAATATGAGCAGCACCTTTTGTTGCGCCGCCGGATAAGGCCAAACCAAATTCCATGTGATCACCTCGATATAATTATGATAAACATGTTTATACTTAAGACAAATCTCCATTCTATTGCTATCATATGAAAATGGACAAAATAAAGAGACGCCATGCCAGTCTTTTTTAACGGACTGACATGCATCTCTGATTCCTCGATAACTGGAAATGACTGGATTTGAATGTTACAGCATACCGGTTATTCTTGTGAATACTCCTTAAGGAGCTGCTGTTTCATATCGTAAAGTTCCTGTGAAAGGTCCACCTTGTACACATGAGGATTATTCAAACGCTTATATTCATCCCAGAAGGTATCCAGCTCTTGTCTCGCATACGCTTGTATATCCATAAGTGGAGGTGTATTGTAAATCAGTTCACCGCTTTTGTATATGGGAACCAACAATTCCTTTATGCTGAAGTTATTAATGGTCATCCTCTTCCAGGTTGCCAATTGATCGAAAATAGTAAGAGGTTTGCTGGTATCTATCTGCTCTTCTTCCAGCATGATCAAATCAGCTACAGCCTTTCCCCCGCCGTTATAGATCCTGGCTACTTTCTTGTAACCGGGGTTGGTTATTTTTTCATGGTTTTCCGATATTTTAATCTTAGGTACCAGCTCTCCATTAACCTCTTCTGCAGCCATCTTGTAAACGCCTCCCAGCGCTGAACAGCCCTTACTGGTGATTAGAGCGGTGCCCACGCCGTAGGTATCAATTTTAGCTCCTTGAGCTTTCAGATCCCAAATCAAGCCTTCATCCAAATCATTGGACGCTACTATTTTAGCTTTGGGAAAACCGGCATCATCCAGCATTATGCGTGACTTTTTGCTTAAGTAGGCAAGATCGCCTGAATCAAGACGAATCCCTACCGGTTCATGACCTCTTTCTCTTAGTTCTTTAAACACAGTAATAGCATTGGGCATTCCACTCTTCAAGGTATTGTAAGTGTCTACTAGAAGCAGACAGGCGTCTGGAAAGGCATTTGCATATGCACGGAATGCTGTTAACTCATCGGGAAAACTCATGACCCAACTGTGGCTATGGGTACCGCTTACCGGTATGCCGAACAATTGTCCTGTCATTACATTTGAAGTAGCAGAACATCCACCTATTATGGCAGCTCGAGCACCGTAAATACCAGCATCCGGACCTTGGGCCCGTCTCAATCCAAATTCCAGCACACTGTCTCCCTGGGCTGCCATAACAACCCGGCTGGCCTTTGTTGCGATAAGGGTCTGATGATTTATAATATTTAAAAGAGCTGTCTCAATTAACTGTGCTTCAACTAAAGGCGCTTTTACACGAATCATAGGTTCATTGGGAAATACAACCGTACCTTCAGGAACGGCATGGATATCACCGGTAAAGCGCAGCCCGCGCAGCATATCCAGGAAACTTTTGTCAAACAAAGCAAGACTGTCCAAATAATCAAGATCCTCTTCGCCAAAATGAAGGTTTTCTATATATTCAATTAGCTGCTCCAAACCGGCAAAAATGGCATATGCACTGTTATTGTTGGGCTGGCGAAACGTCATATCGAACACTGCTTGTCTTCTGTGGTTATTAGTATTATAGTAACCATACATCATGGTTAACTGGTACAGGTCCGTCATCATTGTTAAATTTCTCATTACTTTTTTCGCCTCACTGTATATTTATGCTTTTCTTTATTATACACTTCAGGCAAAAAAAAACAAGCTGATTGAGCTCGTACAACTAAGTAAAAATTAGGTTTCATAGATTAAAAAGTTGATACCTTACTTAGTTTAGAAGGTTAAGCGCTGCATTGAATATACTTTGAGCTGATTTCAGACTAAATAACAAATCGCAGATCAACCTGGCTGACCAGGACGGTAATAACGTATAATTGATTCCCTTGCATTTCGCATACAAATACTATGCCTCTGTTTTCCCTTATTTCACGATCGCCATATTTGGTAAGTGCAATTAATCGGCTGTGTCTGACCCCCTCTATGATAGCATTTTGCGTTTTGCGCATATTCATCATACGAATGCGTTCCTGATAACGCTTGACAGCATGCTCGGTAGGTATTATGTAATTCCCCATTAGAGGATTGACTTTATGTCTTTGAGGTCGAGTTCGTCTTCCCCGGGATGTCTTTTTACTCAACTACGTCTCCTCCTTTGACGGATCTGCCAAAGAAAAATGGCCTTAAACCGCTTATTTGTTTTCCTTAACTATATTGTATAGTGAAGAAAACTATTATTCAACCATTTTTAGGAGGAATTCAAATATTTTCACAATTTCCACAATTTATTCTTTATCTCTTTGGTTCTTTTATGGAACCCAAAATTCAGCATTAAATAAAATATTTTCCTATAAGAAATTCGGCAATTTTTTTCTTTTGATTGGCTTCCGTTATCAGAATTGTAATAAACAACAAAAGTTTCAGCTGCTTTTCCTCTTCTTCTGTTTTGTTGTCCGTAATAAATTGACTGTCAACCTTGGCAGCCAATTCTTTTAAAGAAGATTGAAGGGTCTGGAACGAATCCTGCTTTCTTTCCAAATAGCTTTTATATAATTTCTCAATCTCCATCCCGCTGTCTTCATTTTCGATATCAACAAGAATTGGACTGAGCAGACTGCGAATATCACGTATGGATAGTATATACTTTAGATTATATATAAGGGTAAGCAGAATAACATGACTTCGGTTGTAGGACTTTCTTTCAGGCGGCATTAGCAGACCGTCTTTTATGTAGTTTTGTATCATGGTTTTAGATATGGTTTTGCGCTCATCTTCATCCCCGTTGCTTTTTCCAAGCTTCTTTTCAAAGAATTCCTCCAGCTGGGAGATATAAAGATGGTATTCCGGAATTTCGTCCACCTGGATGTCTTCATTGTTTTTGAAAAGTTCAGAAAGCTGAGTCAGTAAATCTTGTATCATGTTATACGCATCCCCATTCGAGATATTTCTAACCTAAAGTTCTCCAGTTGTTTGATTTCTGCTCATTTGTATTCATTGTACCAAATCGCTTACGCGATAGCTACCGTTATCCTGCAGTATGTCACTCAC
>ENA-UOOM01001560-UOOM01001560.1-fermentation-metagenome-genome-assembly--contig:-NODE-1560-length-21575-cov-4.691450_pt1 | contig 21575 bp, 18 predicted proteins | sample MGYA00245781_ERZ724031 | MGnify/ENA primary metagenome ERZ724031 (study PRJEB28704, sample SAMN03018317) | fermentation metagenome | biome: anthropogenic terrestrial biome; feature: soil; material... | reverse complement strand
GTTTGGGTCAAATTTCGTCCGGCGTTTCCATCATTTCTTTTCCGGCGTTGACATCATCATTTCGGCTTCATCGCGCGTAAGCCTGAGAGGGTCTTTCGGGTCTATTGTTGGGAAGTTTGTATCACGCATGAGGTAGTCCGTACCGTTTACGGAAACCGTGCCTTTCGAAAAATCAACTTTTTCGAGCAGGTTTCTGCCGTCCATTTTATACTCGGGGTGTTTTTTGATAATCTGCCCCTCAAGTTTAAACTGGATTACGGCTATGGCTTTATGCATTTTTGACGCTAACTGTATGTCTATGGGGTCGTATTTGTTTTTATCTAAAATATGCGGAGTGAAAATCCTGCAGCTGTCACCGCCGTAAGCTTTACCGGCAAAAACCGAAAGCGGCCGCAGGTTTATGCCGTAGCCGTCTTCAAGCAGGTCGAACGTGTTGTAGCTTATGCCGAGCCTCAGAACGTTTGCAATGCAGACGAGGTTTCCGGCGGCTGCGCCCATCCATGAAATGTCGTGGTTTCCCCACTGTATGTCAACGTCATGGAAGCCCATCAGGGCATCCATGATGAGGTCGGCGCGCGGCCCCCTGTCATAGATGTCGCCTATAATATGCAGCCGGTCTATGAGCAGCTGCTGTATAAGCGTGCAGACAGCTTTTATGAACTCGGTAGCCATGCCTGTCTGGACTATGGAGTGAATTATTTCACTGTGGTAATGGGGTTTGTTTTTTCCGCCGTCTGCGTGCAGAAGCTCGTCTATTATGTACGCGAAGTTTTTAGGAAGCTTCTTGCGGACTTTTGAGCGCGTGTATTTGGAGGCGGCCTCTTTGCATACTTCAACAAGCCTGTATATCATAATGCGGCACCAGTCGCCGTAGCTTTTTTGCTCTTGTTTAGCCTTTGCGAGTTCCGGCTCAGGGTAATAAATAAGTTTGGCGAGTTCGGAGCGTTCGTCCTCCGAGATGGACTGCTCGAAAAGCTCGTCTATCTTTTTACGTACTATGCCGGAGGCGCTTTTCAGCTGGAAAAGAAAAGCGGCCTGTTCGCCGTGCAAATCGCTGAAAAAATACTCCGTACCTTTAGGAAGGCTCATTATTGCTTTCAGGTTTATTATTTCCGAAGCGGCTGCCTGCGGGTTTGGGTACTGTTTTGCAAGCAGCTTCAGATAATGCCCGTCTGCCATGGAAATATCCTCCTTTGGTGTTTCTCATATAGTGACTGCGTGTGCTTTATTATTTTACAATTATGCACATAATTTACAGCAATGATTACTGCATAATATACAATACGGTACAATTATAATTGCTAATCGGATTATTATAATGTTTAATAAAGAAGATAGGCAAACATAATAAATTATGACGGAACACGCCCCGGCTGTTGATGCGTAAAAGCAGCCGGGGCGTGTTGCGCGTATGGCGGTGTCAGATTTTCATATTAAAAGGAATTACATTGACTTGCACGCATCCGCGCATTTTTTACATTCCGCGGCGCATTTCTGGCAGTGGCCGTCCTTAAACTGCGAGCAGCCGGCGGCACATTCATCGCAAACGGCAGCGCACAGCCCGCAGAACTCCTTTGAATGTTTTGAGTCTGACGACATCAGGCAGGCGGCTTCTTTGCAGATGCCGGAACAGTCCATCATCTGTGCGATATGGTCCTTACGCGCGGCCACGTCCGGTTCGTTAAGGCATAATTTAATGCACTCATGGCAAGCCTGCGCGCACCTGTTGCATTCGTCAATACATGACTGATATTTGTCGGTACAGTTACAAACTATTCCCATTTTTAAGTCGCTCCTTAATTTTTTAGTATTGTCTGCCTGCACACTTAAAATATACGGTAAAAAGCGCTGTAACTTGAAATATTATCCCGTGTTTTTATGCAAGCTAAAAGCGTATGGAGGGACTTATAAATGCAACCTGAATTTGACGCTGTTTATTATGAACCTAAAGCAATGGAATACGAACTTGGGAAACGGCTGAGGGAAAAGTACAAGTCATTGCCATGGATTGAGATTGAATCCCACAACCGCATACCAATGCTCAGCGCTGCGGAAGATGCCGACTTTCCAAAACTTAAACGGCACTTGGTCCTTGGCATAAGGAAAACGCATAGGTACGCGGAGAACCATAAGGTTTCGGACTGGCTCGTCCCGTACACGTCGTCCGGCTGCAGGGCCATGTGCATGTACTGTTACCTTATGTGCAGCTACAACAAGTGCTCTTACATGCGCCTGTTTGTAAACCGTGAGGAGATGCTTGAAAGGCTCCTGAGGTTTGACGCGCGCACAGCAAAGCCGCAGACTTTTGAAATCGGAAGCAACAGCGATTTGGTATTGGAAAATTCGGTGACGGGAAACCTTGGCTGGACAATAGAACGCTTTGGTAAAAAAGGCCGCGGAAACCTGACGTTCCCGACTAAATTTGATATGGTGCAGCCGCTGCTCAGCCTTAACCACCGCGGAAAAGTGATCTTCCGTATGAGCGTCAACCCTGCGGAGATAGTCAGTAAGGTAGAACTTGGCACTTCACAGCTGCGCCAGCGGATTAAAGCGCTTAACGAAATGGCGCATGCGGGGTACCGTGTGGGCATACTCATTGCGCCGGTTATTCTGCTCAGCGGCTGGAAACGTATGTACGGCGGGCTTATAGATGAACTTTCAGACGAACTTGCACCTGAAGTTAAACAAAAAGGCTTTATTGAGATAATTCTTATGACTTACAGTTTTGTACAGGACGCAATCAATACAAGCGCGTTTCCCGGAGCCGTGCAAATTTTTGACAGGTCTATTATGCGCGGGCGGGGGCGCGGCAAATACTGTTACCGCAGTGAAGCACGCGCGGAAGCGGAAAGCTTTTTGCGCGGGCAGATAAGTGAGAAGCTTGGCATGCCTATAATTTATATAGCATAAGGCGCTTTTTAAAACGTGCTTGTCAATGCAAAGTGTGCTTCGGCTATGGGAAAAGAAAAATGACGGGACCCGTAGTCACGGAATATTAAATAAATACCTGCTCCCAACTATATACTGCCTGCCTATATGAATCGGGTTGTTTTTTGAATCTTTAATATGGGCAATCATATAAAATAAAGGTTCGCCGGCAGGCACATTCAGCAGCTTAGCGGTAAATGCCGTCGCGCTCACAAGCTCGAGGGTGCATGACTCAGAATGTATAGGGTTTATACCTTTGTTTTTCAACAATGTATAAAGCGAGCCTTCAAGATTTTCATTTAACATGAATTCAAAACCATTCAGGGGAAAGTAGTTGTTTTCGAGCATGATAGGATCGCCGTCAGCAGTCAGGATCCTCTTTGTATAAATAATTTTTTCATTACTGCCGTGATTTAAAAAGTCTATTTCGTCAGAACTTGGTTTAATAAGCTTACGTTCTATCAGCTTGTACCCCGGCTCCATATTACACGCGAGGCAGGCATTCCTAAAGCTCATAATATTTTCTATTTTACGCTTGATCTTAGGTTTGTTGACAAAAGTACCTTTGCCTTGCTTTTTTGTAAGGTAGCCTTCAGTTACTAACTCTTCTATGGCTTTGCGTACCGTTATACGGCTAACCTCGTATGTTTTCATAAACTCAGGTTCACTCGGTATTTTGTCACCCTGCGTAAATTCGCCGCTTTTTATCTTCCTTTTTACTTCTTCAATTAATTGCTGGTAAAGCGGTTTCTGTGACTCGGAATTTAATGGCCTTGGCATTTTATATCCCCTACTAAATAAATTTTATTTTCACTTATTACTTTATATTTACTATTATAATATAATTTTTAATTCTTTTCAATATGGCAGGCTTAAGTATATATAAACTTGGCCGCTGCCAGTACAAAGGTTGCCGCCTTTAATATTATGAACAGTTTTCTATTGACTTTTGTGAGCTGTTTTGGTATTCTGTATATATCGTTATATAACATCATATAAATATTTAGCGGGAGGTTTGTTTATGTCTTGGATTAATGATATGTTCCACACGGAAAAACCAATAATAGGATTACTGCACTTGAAAGCGCTGCCGGGCGACCCTTTGTTTTATAAGGACGGCAATACCATGGAAGATGTAATCCGCTCGGCGCGGCAGGACCTTGAGGCTTTGCAGGAGGGCGGAGTTGACGGGGTGCTTCTTACTAATGAGTTCAGTCTTCCGTACCAAAAGAAAGTTTCATCTGTTTCTCTTGCGGCAATGGCGCGCGTTTTTGGAGCCATTTCTAAAAACATAAAAGTCCCTTACGGGCTTGAGGCCATTTACGACCCTGATGCGACAATAGAGCTATGCGCCGCTACGGACGCTAAGTTTACAAGATGCGTGTTTACCGGGGCGTGGGTAGGCGACCTAGGGCTTATAGACCGCGACATAGGCAGGACCCTGCGCCTTAAAAGCGCTCTTAGGTTAGACGATCTGCGTTTAACTTATTTCATCAACGGTGAAGGTGAAGTTTATTTAAACGACAGAAATTTAAATGATATCGCTAAAACAATGATTTTTAATTGCATGCCTGATTGTTTGGTAGTTGCTGGAGGTATGGCAGGGGACGGCCCCGGCACATCACGGCTTGCCGGGATTAAGCAGTCGGCCGGTAACGTGCCGGTTTTTTGCGGTACAGGCTGCAACGCGGAAAACGTGGAATCCATTTTAAGTGTTGCCGACGGCGCGTATGTTGGAACCACGTTTAAGAAAAACGGAGAATTCAGCGGGCGGATAGACGTAAACAGAGTGGCGGAATTTATGGGGAAAGTGCGGGAAATCCGCGCAAAGGGTAAAAAATGGGAGAAACGCATATGAAACCTTTATATTTTATGGGGATAGACGTAGGCACAAACGAGACAAAGGGCGTACTTATAAATTCCGGCTGCGAAATAGTAAAATATATGTCCAAAAAACATAATGTCGAGAACCCGCTGCCGAATTTTTTCGAGCAGGACGCGGAGCAAGTTTGGTGGGGAGATGTATGCTACGTAAGCAGAGCACTTATAGAACAATCCGGCATATCTCCTGAAAGTATAAAATGCCTTGGCATAAGCGCGCTTGGATGCGACTGTGTTCCGGTAGACAAAGACTGCAGGCCTTTGTGCAAAGCGATACTTTACGGTATTGACTCAAGGAGCTATAAGGAAATAGATTATTTAAACGGATATTACGGTAAAGAAACGGCTGAAAAATTGTTCGGCCACACGCTGTGTTCTTCTGATATTGCGCCAAAGATTTTATGGATTAAAAATAATCTCCCTGATGTTTACGCGGGCACATATAAGTTTTTGACGGCATCATCTTATATAACGGCGAAACTTACCGGCAGGTACTGCATAGATAAGTACCTTGCGGAGGACTTTGCGCCGCTTTACGATCTTGGCACTGATTCCGCAGACGAAAAGATGTGCGGCCTCTACTGCAAACCGTCGCAGCTTGCGGAAATAGTTAGAGCTACTGATATAGTAGGGCATATTACCGCAAAAGCTTCCGCCGAAACCGGCCTGTCCGAAAATACAACGGTCTTGGCAGGCACAGGCGACTCCGGAGCTGAGGCGATAAGCACCGGTATATTCAGCCCGGGCGACGTAATGATACAGTTAGGCTCATCATGCTATTTTATTTATCTTTCCGACAGGCTTATAAATGATGGGAGGGTATGGCCCGGAACGTTTATCATTCCAAAAACTTTTGGCATATGCGCTGGGACAAATACGGCAGGCACCCTTACAAAATGGTTCAGGGACGAAATATATACTGACTGCCTTAAAAATGAACAGGCCGGAGGGCCTAACGCTTTCAGCGCGATGGCCGGAAGCATTGAGGGCATCCCGGCGGGCAGCGGCGGGCTGATTACGCTGCCGTATTTTGCTGGCGAAAGGACGCCTATAAACGACCCGTTTGCAAAAGGCGTCGTGTTTGGCCTTAAACTTAACCATACCCGCGCACATATTTACAAATCCGCACTTGAAGGGATAGGTTATTCCATAGCACAGTACTTTGACATCTTAAAAGAAAATAAGCTGCCGGTTAAAAAAATTATGGCAGTCGGAGGCGGAACCCAAAACCGCCCGTGGCTGCAGATAATAGCGGATATCCTGGGGAGAACCGTCTGTACCGCCAAAGTAACGATAGGCGCTTCATACGGGGACGCTATAATGGCTGCTCTTGCGGGGGGAGCGTACAAAAGCTGGAACGATATGGGAAAAGTTATAAAACCGGAGCTTGAAATTTCTCCCAATATGGAAAACCATGTCATATATAATGAAAAGCGGGAAATTTATGATAAATTATATCAATTAACAAAGGAATTAATGCATAAGGTTTGAATAAACTTAGAAGTCTGTAAAGAGGTGGTATGCATAGAAAGCCGGCATGTGTTTTTTGATATCGACGGTACAATAGCTGAAAACGACAACCCCCCTTCACGTTTGACCGTATACGCCCTGCGTTCACTCAGAAAATGCGGCCACATGATTTTTATCTGCACAGGGCGTACGCTTTGCGATATATATCCGGAAATAACTTTAATAGGCTTCGATGGAATAATATCAGGCGCCGGCGCCAATATTACCGTTGGCCGGCGGACAATATTCCGCAGGGCGATTCCCAAAACTCTTTTAAATATTACGGCCGGTAAAATGTTAAAGGCAGGCATTACGTGCGTGCTGGAGGGCCACAGCCAGATGTATATATTGGATGGGAAGGTTCCGTATGATTGGCCAACAATAAAAGTACATATAAGCAGGCCGGAACAACTCGCAAGTTTAGAAAATATAGAAAAATTAACGCTGCATACTTCTGACGGTATGCAGATTGAGCACGTTTTCACTTTTCTGCGCCGGTTTTACGATATTTATGAGCACCCTGAAACCGGTTTTTACGAATTAGTCTTAAAAGGCTGCGACAAGGGCGCGGCTGTTGACCGCGTGCTTCGGTTTGACCGTGCTTTGCGCAAAGATGCCGTGGCGTTCGGCGACAGCCGGAACGACTGCTCTATGTTCCGGAGCGTTGGGACAAGCGTATCCATGGGAAACGCCCCATTGGCCCTTAAAGAAATGTCATCTGTGGTTACCGGTACTATAAAGCAGGAGGGCGTCTACAACGCGCTTGTAAACATGCGCATGATACCCCCGAATAAAATGCGCCGGCAGCCGTAAGACTGCTTTTTATTTAAATTTGTATTACAAACTGTCATTGCAGCGCCTTGTTATGTAAATGTAGCATGGGCGCTGTTTCAATATAAAGAAATAATTAAAGGAAAAGAAAGCTTTCTAAATCAAAAAATATCAATAATATTACAGTTAAAACAAAAAAAATTTTATATATTTCTTTCAATAATATTGAAACAAACTCTCAATACGATATAATACGTATTGCAAACAGCTGTTAATACGACATAATACGTATTAAGGGGGGCGCATAAAATTTAGCATACATAACCGGACGAGTTCGTTTCAAAATATTAATATGACGGAGGGTATAAAATGCGAGAATCTGTATTGAAAAAGATCAAAGTACCGCACACATATGTTTTGCTGTTTTTACTTGTTGTCGTTATGGCGATCCTGACGTGGTTTATTCCAAGCGGATCATTTAAAACTGTGGAAAAGGAGGTTTCACCTGGGCTTACAAAAAATGTTATTATATCTGGCACTTATCAAACGACTTCTAAGGTAACTGAGGATGGTACGGATATACGCCAGGGTATATTTGATGTTTTGAAGGCTCCGGCAGAGGGAGTGCAGGCCGCTGCGCAGGTCGTAGCCTTTATCTTCATTTTAGGCGGCGCGTTTGCCATTATAACAAAAACCGGAGCTATCAGCTCAGGGCTTGCTTCCGTCGCGAACATCGTTAAAGGAAAAGAGAGCCTGATTATTCCGGTAATGATGCTTGTCATCAGCGTCGGAGGGTCTGTAATAGGGACGAGTGAGGAAACGCTTCCGTTTTACATGCTGTTTTATCCGCTCCTGATTTCATTTGGATATGATTCGATTACAACCGTTATGATGATACTTTTAAGCTCACAGATAGGTTATACCGGATCTACCCTTAACCCGTTCAACGTACTTGTGGCGCAGGGGCTGGTTGGCATTCAGGGTAATCCGCAGCTGTGGCTGAGGTGCATAGAATATGTGGTTTACATCGCTATAGCAATGACATTTGTAATGCTTTACGCGAGAAAAGTAAAAAAAGACCCGAAAAAATCACTTATGTACGAATCGGATCTCAGAAACAAAGAGTATTTCATTTCAAGCCAAAACGATGTGGATAATATTAAATTTACGGCAAGGCATAAGATAATACTTATCGGTCTTGGCGCAGGCATTGTCTGGATGGTATGGGGCCTGCTCAAAAAAGGCTATTATATGGACGAAATCGCGGCCATCTTCCTTGCTGTTGGCATATTTGCCGGCATAGTCGGCAAACTGTCGCTTAACGATATGGGAGAAGCTTTTGTATTTGGCCTTAAAGACTTTGCATATGCGGCTATTGTAATAGGTATGGCGAACGCCATTCTCGTCATTGCCCAAAACGGACAAATAATAGATACGATTTTAAATTATCTTGCGAACGGCCTTAAGAGTGTTCCTGTGGCCGGATTTACAACGGTAATGCTTTTGGTTCAAAATGTGATTGCTTTCTTTGTCCCATCGTCTTCAGGGCAGGCTGCGCTGACAATGCCTATAATGGGCCCGCTTGCCGAACTGCTTAAGATAAACAAAGAGGCAATAGTAACGACTTACCAGGCGGGCAATGGCATCACCAATATAATATCGCCGACAAACGGAATCCTGATGGCAGCCCTTGGCCTTGGCCGGATAAGCTTGGGCAAATGGGTGAAATCCGTTATTAAGTTGGTTATTACAATAGAACTTGCCGCTATGGTATTTTGCGCTATCTCAGCTTTTGTGTAAGTTATTTAAAAAAGTGCTGCAGAATATTAAATTTTGCAGCGCACAGTTTAACATTGACAAACGGAAAAATAAAACCTATAATACAGTATATAACGTTATATAACAACATATACAACCTGTACAGCCGCCGCTGTCACTGCAAGCAGATATAAAGTTAATACTGCCCCTTGGGTAAACGTATCGGAAAGAATGGTGATATTTTGATAACCGGCAAGAAAAAATCATTTATGTTTCTTTCGACAAGTATTTTTACAGCGACTGCCTGCGCGCCTATAAATGGATTTATCATAGTAAAAGGCAATAAAATTGAGGCGGTTGGCACGCGCTATGAAGCAAAGTCATGGATTGACAAAGTGGACGAGGTAATTGACCTTGGCGGCAGGACAGTTGCACCCGGATTTGTAGACGACCATACTTTTTTCACCGGGTATGTGCTGCGGAGCATGGGCATTGATTTCAGCGGAATAAAGTCTGATGTTTCCGGTGTTTCTGCTATTAGGGAATATATGAGCCGAAACGGGAGCTGCGAATATATTATAGGCCACGGCTTTGATGCTGAAAATTTCAGTTACAGCAGTGAAGACGTACTCAGCAGGGAGTTTCCAGATATCCCCGTCGCTATCTTTACCGCGGACGCCGGCACATGCTGGATGAACGAAGCCGCGCGCTTAAAATACGGCTTTACACCGCAGGAGTGCTACTCGGAGAAACTTTTCAGGCTAATGCGGGAATACCTTCACGAAAGCTGCATGAAACAAAAGTATAAAGACTATATAAAAATGCTCAACTCACGTGGGATAACGGCAATAAAGGAAATAGGATACGACGACTATTCGGGTTTTGTAAGCGTACTGAAAGATTTGGAAGACTCGGACAGCTTAAATATGCGCGTATCTGTTTTATCACAGCCTGTCGGCGAAGGCATCAACATAGATTACGGTAAAGAAATGCGCGAGAAGCTTAACGGCAAATGTTTAAGCTTTGAGGGCTATAACAGGATGACTGACCGCGGCATAGCGCGATTTTTAGGTGAACTGATAGAACCGTACGCCGCAAAGCCTGGGGTTACGTGCCTTGAGCCGGTAGACTGGGAGCTTATAGAAAAAGAAACCGTGGAAGCCGATAAAAACGGGTTCCGTTTTGCCCTGCATTGCCAGGGCGACGGCGCTGTAAGGCATGTCGTGAATATATACGAAAAATGCCGGAAAGCCGGCGGAAAGCTTATAAACCGCCATGCCATTACCGACCTTGAGTACTCTAACCCTGCTGATTTGGAGAGAATGGGCAGACTTGGCGTTATAGCCGAAATTTATCCGCAGATACAGTCGCTTGACAATAAGGATGACATAATGCGGATGATAGAAACCAACCTTGGCGGAGATAGGGGGAAAAATTACTGGAACAGAAGAAAAATGCAGGACAGCGGCGTATGCATCACCTGCGGGACAGATTTGCCGCTTATGCTGCCGGACATACCGGAGTCCGTCTACTGCGCTGCCGGGGGGTATTTTAAAGACGGCAAAAGCTATAACGTGCAGAATATGCTGACGGTCGGCGAGCTTCTCACCGCATGGACAAAAAACGGGCAGTATAACTGCCGCCGTGAAGACGTTCTCGGCACACTCGAAGCCGGAAAGACAGCGGATATAGTTGTTTTGGATTCGGATATTTTCCGTACTCCGGTAAAAGAAATCCGCGGCTCGAAAGTCTGCATGACGGTTTTTAACGGAAATATCGTATACAATAATCTTCATTAACAAAAGGAGGTTTTACAATGCCGCGTTTATTAAGGCAGCAGGTAGCCGGTATGAATATACATTATATTTATTACAGCCTTGACTATTTTTTGGATGCACAGCAGAAAGCGGGCTTTAAAACTGTAGAGCTTGTAGGGCAAGCGCCACACTTCCTTATGGATTATACAGGTTTTCAGGATACTAAAAAAGTGAGGGAAAAGGCTGAAAGCAGAGGCCTTAAAATAGGTGTTTTCACTCCTGAATGTGCCGCATACCACTATTTGCTCTGCTCTCCCGACCCAGGATTCCACAAACGCAGCATGGAATATTTTAAGCAGGGCATAAAAGCCTGCGCCGGACTTGGCTCAAAAATAATGCTTACAAACTGCATAGGCGGTACTTGGGATGAAGAACCTGGGAGAACGTACGAGCGCGCTGTAAAAAGCCTTAAGGAACTCGGGGACGCCGCAAAGGAAAGCGGTGTAACTGTCGCTGTCGAAACCGTAAGGCCGGAGGAATCGAAAATCATAACGACGGTTGGCGGGCTGAAAAAGTTGTATGACGATGTCAGCCACCCTAATGTAAAAGCAGCGCTTGACACCGTCGCGATGGGTGTAGCGGGGGAAACGCCGCGCCAGTGGTTTGAAACGTTCGGGAAAGATATAATCCACTGCCACTTTGTCGATGGCCGCCCTTACGGGCACCTTATCTGGGGCGACGGACTCTATCCGCTTGACCGTTATATAAAGGTGCTTAACGACTACGGGTACGAGGGGTACCTGAGCCAGGAGATAACAGACGGACGCTACTTTGACAAACCGGCTGAGGCGGATGCGCGCAATTTCAAAGCTTTCGAGCCTTACTTTGTTAATTGAAAAGAGGGGATTGAAATTGGCAACGGTAAAACGTGAGCAGATAGCTGGAATGAACATACATTATTTAAATTATTCGCTTGATTATTTCCTTGACGCGCAGCAGCGCATAGGCTTTAAAACAATAGAGCTTTGGTGCGGCGCGCCGCATGTTTGGCTTGACCATATTACCTATTATGATGCCGCAGGGATAAAGAAGAAAATAAAAGAGAGGGGCCTTTCGGCAGAAGTCCTCACTCCTGAAAATTGTATGTATCCCTATCAGGTGGGCGCTAAGGAACCAGAGCATGTAAAACGCAGTTTTTCTTACTTTGCTAACGGCATACGTTTGGCGTCGGAGCTTGGATGCCGTTACATGGAGGTAAACTCAGGCTGGGGCTACTGGAACGAAGACCGTGAAGAAGCCTTTAAACGCTCGGCAGATATGTTAAGCGGGCTGTCCGAAGTCGCGCGTGAAAATGGCATAACCCTTGTTATGGAATCCCTCCGCCCGGAAGAGTCACAGATTGTAACTGACGTAAAAAGCGCTAAGCGCATGTTTGACATAGTCGGAAGTCCGAACTTTAAAATTATGATAGACACGTGTGCTATGTCTGTAGCCGGCGAAACATTTGACGACTGGTTTAACACTTTCGGAGAAAATATCATGCACATGCATTTTATAGACGGCAGCCCGTACGGACACCTGATCTGGGGAGATGGAAGCCACCACCTTGGAAAATTTATAGAAGCCTTAAATAAGTACAATTACACCGGATTTTTAGGGCAGGAAATTACTGACGGCCGTTATTACGAAGACCCGGCGAAACATGATTTAAGAAATATACGCAATTTTGAGCGTTATATGGACTGACACTATATAATTTGGAGGTTTTAACTTGGACGCAAAAAACGCAATCGCAAGGATACTGGAAGAAAAAAAGGAAATCAGGCAGATTTATTGGGTAGCCTGCGGAGGCTCGCTCATAGACCTTTATTCGGCTCATTACATGATGAACGCAGAATCGGCCAAAGTGGAATCGGGCTGGTATACAGGCCGCGAATTTTTGACGGCACCGCCCAAAAAGCTCGGCACGGCCAGCCTTGTCATAGCCTGTTCGCATTCGGGAGAAACACCTGAAACCGTTGAGGCGGCGAAATTTGCAAAGCAGGCCGGAGCCGCGGTTATAACCATGACGCACGCTGCAAAGTCCGCTTCCGACGACCCTGAATTCATATCGTTCGTCTACCCGTGGGGAGACAATGTTCCTGTAAGCAATACGCCGGCAGGCATAACGTTGGAACTTGCCGCAGAATTGCTTTCAGCACAGGAAAATTTCCCAAAGTACGGTGAACTTTTAAAAGGCATTTCACAAATGGACCAAATAATTGCCGGAGCAGTTAAAAAAGTCAACGGCGGCCTTACGGAAGAGTTTGCTGAAAAATATGGGGAAGAACCTTTCTTCTACGTTTTGGGGAGCGGACCGGCATTTTCACAGACATATGGGTTTGCCATATGCTCGCTAATGGAAATGCAGTGGCAGAACTGCGCCTATATACATTCGGCGGAATATTTTCACGGGCCGTTTGAATGTACGGACAAAAATGTTTTTTATTTTCTGCAAAAGTCCGCCGGGCGAAGCCGTGTAATGGATCAGCGCGCCGAGGATTTCCTTAGGAATCATACAGATAAATTAATAGTTATTGATGCCCTTGACTTAGGTCTTGGCGCGATAGACAAATCAGTGGTGGATTATTTTAACCCGATACTTTTTTATGCTATGAACTGTGAATTCCGCGAGGCTTTGGCAAAAAAGCACAACCACCCTACGGAGATGCGCCGTTATATGGGGATTGAAAAATACTGAATAGGGAAGGAATAAATTATGGCCGAATATAATGTGAAAGTGTTAGGGTTCGGCGACAATGTCGTTGACAAATATGAGCATATTAAAACAATGTATCCGGGTGGCAACGCGGTAAATTTTGCCGTATATTCGAAAATGTTCGGAGCAAAGCGAAGCGCTTACATGGGATACTTTGGTGACGACATGGAAGCGCAGCATGTCATAAACTGCCTTTGTGAAGAGGGAATTGAAACGATAAAATGCAGACAGCTGGTAGGCGAAAACGGCTGTGCAAAAGTTACAGTGGAAAACAACGACCGTGTTTTCCTCGGCTCAAACGAAGGCGGCATACGCGGCCAGACTTCCTTTGTACTTGACCGCTTCGATCTTGAATATATTAAAGGCTTTGACCTTGTACACAGCGGAAACTATTGCTTTACAGAACGCCAGCTGCCTAAAATAAAAGCTGCCGGTATACCGGTATCTTTTGATTTTTCAGATGACTCGGCTGATAAGTATTACGCTGATATCGCACCGCTTGTAGACTATGCGTTTATGTCTTGCAGCGGTATGGAAGAAAGCAAAATACATGAGCGCTTACAGAAATTAGCGAAATACGGCGTTAAAGTCTCTGTTGCGACGCTTGGCTCCGGCGGAAGCATAGCTTTTGACGGTGAACGGTTCTATACGCAAAAGGCTTATCCTGTAGAACATATGGTGGATACGATGGGCGCCGGGGACAGTTTCCTTACGGCTTTCCTTGTAAGCTATACTCAAAAAGTCAAGGATAAATCCGTTTTACAGGGAACTGTAGAGGAATGCATGGGAAAAGCGGCTGCTTTTGCTTCAAAAGTCTGCGGCCTTGCCGGCTCATGGGGGCACGGTAAAGTCTATGGCTAAGTGATTTTACGTATTTTTGGTGTCCGCTGGTTTGCCGTTTAAAACTAAAACGGTAAAATCGGAGGTTCAATATAATTAAAAAGGAGAGGCAAAAATGGTGAAAGTCGCAGCGGTTGGCTTTTCATGCGCGGACGTATATGAAGAACTCGGCAAATTTTATCCTACCGGTAACGGTGTGGACTGGGGCATACACCTTTGCAGGATGGGCATACCTGTTTCGGTTGTCAGTGTTGTAGGCACTGACGAATATGGTGCCAAAATGAAGGAAAGACTTAAAGAAGAAGGCATTGACGTAACACACCTGCGCGTTGAGCATGGAGATACATGCAAAATGCTTATGGGATTAAAAAACGGAACAGACCGTGTGCATTTAAAAGAAATAGAAGGCGTCATGGCGGATTACTCGGTAAACAATGAAGAAATAGACTTTATAAAGCAGCACGATTATATGCATACCGATTTGTTCGGCAACGTGTTAACGCATCTTCCGGAGCTGCACGATGCAGGCGTAAAAACAGTTATGGACTTTTCAGTCTTTTCCGCCGACCCTGATTATAAGTGCGAAAAAATTTTCCCTTATGTCGATTACGCATTTTTGTCTTATGATAAAGACGATGCGTTTATAGTGGATTGGATAAAAAAAATACAGGGCCGCGGCCCCAAAATTGTCACCGCCACGCTTGGAGAACTCGGAAGCATCAGCTGGGACGGCGAGCATTTGTACCGCTGCGGCATTGTACCGGCAAAAGTAGTCAACACGGTCGGGGCGGGCGACAGCTATATCGCCGGCTTTACTTACGGAATTATAAACGGCTGGGACATACCGCTGTGCATGAAAAAGGGCGCCGAAGTCTCATCTGAAGTTATCACTAAATTTGAGCCATATTAAAGAGGTGTAAAAATGGTCATTGATATGCACGTGCATCCTATATTTTACGATATAATATGCGGTGATAAAAATGAACTTGCTTTCAGGCAGAAAGAATTCGGAGTGTGGAAACAAAGCCCCATGTCCTTTGATGAATTTTTTGCGGAGATGGATGCAGGCGGGATAGACCGCGCGGCGCTTCTTCCGTTAGACCTGACTGCGACTGCCGGCGGATGGATCGTTACAAATGAAGAAATTGCCGAGATTGTGTCTGCCCACCCTGAACGTTTCATAGGTTTCGCCAGTGTAGACCCAAACCGCGGTGATGCCGTAGAAGTGCTTGACTATGCGTTTGGGAAGCTGAAGCTTGAGGGCCTGAAGCTTAACCCCGCAAAACAGAAATTTTACCCGTCGGACAGTATTATGGAACCTATTTATAAAAAATGTATCGAATACAACAAGCCGGTTATTTTCCATGCCGGCCTTTCATGGGAACCGGATACGCCTGTAAAGTACTGTAACCCTACGCTGTTTGAGGAAACGGCCATGAAGCACCCCGACCTTCGCATTTGCCTCGCGCATTTTGCATGGCCCTGGGTGCGTGAAATGGCCATGCTTATGATAAAATACCCCAATATTTACACAGATACGTCGCTGCTTTACCTTGACTCGCCTGAAGAATCGATGCAGCGGCTGTTTACGGTAGACATGGGGCCGCGCTGGTTTGAAAGAAGTTTTTACAAACAAGTCATGTTTGCTTCCAACGGACCGCGTTTCAGGGCGTTTAAGCTCAAACGGGCGCTTGATAAAGTATCCATGCGCGACTATGCCCGCACTGCTTTATATGCGGAAAATGCCGAACGGTTTTTAAAGGGGGAATAAATTATGGTAGTTTTAAAAACAATTTCCGTTATGAGCCGCAAAGCTGAGGAATTTATTAACATTACTGATGAAGTCCATGAAACTGTTGAAAGCAGCGGTGTAAAGTCCGGCCTTGCAGTTATTATAACGTCCCATACTACAACGGGCATTTTTGTAAACGAGGGTCTTCCGTGTGTCGAAACCGATATTGCCGATACGTTTACACGCCTTGTCCCTCTTGAAGCGCCATATGCACATGCCCATTTTCTTCCCAGCTACGGAGCAACCGGCAATAATTCGACAGGACATATAAAAAGCCTTTTATGCGGAAATAACTGTATTTTTCCTGTCAGTGATGGGAAGATGGTCTGCGGCGGCGCGCAGGATATATACCTTGCCGAATTTGACGGGCCGCAGAAAAGGACAATTTTCATCCAGGTTATCGGCGAATAACTCCGCTTTGCAATCCAATTAATTAAGCGCAAGAAATTGTGTTGACAATGATTATATATTGTAGTATAATGTAAAAAATGAATTTTACTTATGAGGGAGTAATTCCGCGCCGTGCGCGGGACGGTATCGTCAGTCCGGCTTTAAACCCGGTGCCGCCCAAAAAGAATGAGACTCATACCGCAAAGCAGATACTGTGAGTAATGCTTTGTGGTATGAGCCTTTTAATATATAATACCGGCAATATTAAATCGTTTTGTAAAGCTATGAAAGTGAGGAACCCTAAATGAAAAGTTATGAACTCTCCGCAGAGGAAGTCCTGCGCAGCGAAAGGAGCGGTGCCGACGGCTTGTCTGCCGAAGAAGCCGGAAAGAGGATTAAAAAATACGGGCCTAATAAATTAAAAGAACCTCCGAAAATTACGCTTGCAAGGCGGTTTCTGAACCAGCTGAATGACCCTATGCTGATCATCTTGATGGTTGCCGCGGCGGTTTCCGCGGTTACAAGTTTTATGCAGGGAGGCAGGCTTACAGATGTATTTATTATCCTCGTTGTCGTCGTCCTAAACGCTGTTTTAGGTGTTTATCAGGAAAGCAAGGCGGAGGCCGCCATCGAAGCTTTACAGACAATGACAGCCGCTACAAGCAGGGTACTGCGTGACGGCAGGCAGGTAAGCCTGCACAGCTCCGAACTTGTTCCCGGCGACGTAGTCGTACTTGAGGCAGGCGACAGCGTACCGGCGGACGGGCGTATTTTGGAATCCGCGAGCCTTAAGGTCGAGGAGGCGGCCCTTACGGGTGAAAGCGTGCCTGTAAATAAGGTGACAGAAGCGCTGAAACTTTCTGAAGGCGAGAAAGACATCACGCTCGGGGACCGTAAAAATATGTGCTATATGGGGTCTACGGTCGTTTACGGCCGCGGGCGCATGGCGGTTACAGGCACAGGCATGCAAACCGAGATGGGCAAGATAGCTGGCGCGCTCTCTGCGGCGGAAAACGAGCAGACGCCTCTGCAGGTCAAGCTGTCTGAGCTTGGCAAAACGCTTTCAAAGCTTGTACTCGGCATATGTATATTTATCTTCGCGTTTAATTTGATTTCAGCCGGCAAATTTGATTTAAATACCGTCCTTTCGACCTTCATGGTTGCCGTTTCGCTTGCCGTTGCAGCCATACCCGAAGGGCTTGCCACAGTTGTTACGGTTGTACTTTCCATAGGCGTTACAAACATGAGCAAACGCAACGCCGTTATACGCAGGTTGACAGCGGTGGAAACGCTCGGCTGCGCTCAGGTAATCTGTTCGGACAAAACGGGAACACTTACGCAGAATAAAATGACCGTCGTTGAGCACTACGGTGACGAGCGGCTTCTCGCATGCGCCATGTCTATGTGCAACGACGCCTCGCTTAATGAGGACAGCGAAGCCGAGGGCGAGCCGACTGAGGCGGCGCTTGTAAATTATGCGGTTAAGCTTGGCCTCAAAAAGGACGCTATGGAAGCGGAAAATCCGCGCGTTGACGAGGCGCCTTTCGACTCTGTGCGGAAGATGATGAGTACGGTCCATAAAAACGGGGCGGAATTTATCCAGTATACGAAGGGCGCGCCGGAGGAAGTCCTTAAACGCTGTACGCATTACATTGAAAACGGAAGTATACAGCCTTTGACGGACAGCAAGAGAGGTGAGATACTTGCTGTAAATAAAGACATGGCGGACAAAGCACTCCGGGTGCTGGCGGCGGCGCAGCGCCTTTGGGCAAAAAAACCTCAGGACGACACCCCGCAATTCCTTGAGCGGCAGCTTTGCTTCATAGGCCTTACAGGTATGATTGACCCTGTGCGCCCTGAAGTTAAAACAGCCATAGAGGAGTGCCGCACGGCCGGTATACGCCCTGTAATGATAACCGGAGACCATAAGGACACGGCCGTCGCTATAGCTAAGGAGCTTGGCATAATTAAAGGCTCAGGCGAGGCAGTTACCGGCAGGGAGCTTGACGATATAAGCGAAGACGGGCTTGTTAAGTCCATAGACAAATACGGCGTTTACGCGCGTGTACAGCCTGAGCATAAGGTACGCATAGTGAACGCGTGGAAGAAAAGGGGATACATCACTGCCATGACCGGCGACGGCGTAAATGATGCGCCGAGCATAAAAGCCGCAAACATAGGCATAGGGATGGGCATTACCGGAACGGACGTTACCAAGAACGTCGCCGATATGGTCCTTGCGGACGACAACTTCGCTACGATTGTACATGCCGTTGAGGAGGGCCGCCGTATTTATGACAACATACGCAAGGCGATACAGTTTTTGCTTGCTTCTAATATGAGCGAAGTCATGGGCGTGTTTTTTGCCACACTTATGGGTTTTACACTGCTGAACCCAGTACACCTGCTGTTTATAAACCTTATAACCGACTGCTTTCCGGCGCTTGCCCTTGGCACTGAGCGGGAAGAACCGGGCAGCATGCAGAGGCCGCCGCGCAAGTCAAGCGACAGTGTTTTTGCCGGCGGGGTAGGGACGGACATTATATATCAGGGCATATTGATAACGGTTATAACGCTGGCATCATATATCATAGGGCATTGTATGGAAATAGGGTATTTTGAAATGCCGAAGGGCATTTCTCCGGACGGCATGACCATGGCGTTTTTAACGATGAGCATGTGCGAAATTTTTCACAGCTTCAATATGCGCAGCCAGCGCTGCAGCGTCTTCACACTCGGCAGCCAAAATAAAATCCTGTGGGGCGCTATGTTAAGCAGCCTTGTGCTTACGACAGCCGTGCTGGAAATCCCTGCTTTGGCGGATCTTTTCGGTTTTACGCCCATAAGCCTGAAAGAGTACGGCGTGGCGTTGGCGCTTTCCGTATCGATAATTCCCGTTGTAGAGATTGTCAAGGCCGTACAGCGCGCGCACGTACAGGTGAAAGCGTGAACGGTTTTTCATAAAGGTTACTGTACAAAGAAATCCCGGCGCGCCGTAAGCACGCCGGGAAAGTGTGAAAATACCGTAAGTATCAGTGAACTAAAGAAACTGTAAGGAAAATGGTGGACATCAACGAAGCAATCAGAGATACGACTGTGATTTGCGTGTTGATGGAAGGCCCTGCGGTGTCTTTGAACGGATCGCCGACGGTGTCGCCGACAACAGCCGCTTTATGTGCATCCGAGCCTTTGCCGCCGTTATTCCCTGATTCAATATATTTTTTGGAATTGTCCCACAGGCCGCCTGCGTTACCCATAAAGAGCGCAAGCAGAAGCCCTGTAATGATATTGCCGCACAGGAAACCGCCGATTGCCTTTACGCCGCCTATAAAGCCGACTATGAGCGTAGCTACAATCGTCATTACGCCTGCTGGGATAAGTTCCTTAAGTGCGCCGAGCGTTGCAATTTCTATACATTTGTTGTAGTCAGGCGTGACGCCTTCCTTACTTTCCCTAAGGCCGATGATTTCGCGGAACTGGCGGTGGATTTCAGCAACCATCCTCTGCGCGTTGCGGTCTACGCCGAGTATGAGCATTGCTGAAAAGACAGCCGGAATTGCCGCGCCGACAAGCATGCCGAAGAACACTATCGGGTCCATGACGTCGAAGCCTGTAAGCGTCTGCATGCCGAGTTCTTCGGCAGAAACGTTGACCTGGCTTATGAACGCGCCGAGCAGGGCGATAACCGTAAGGCCGGCAGCGCCGATGGCGAAGCCTTTTGTAATGGCTTTTACGGTGTTGCCCGCACTGTCAAGCGAGTCTGTTATGTCAAGCACATCGTCGCCGAGGTTGCCCATTTCAGCAAGGCCGCGGGCATTGTCAACTATCGGCCCGTAAGCATCGTTGGAAATTATCATTCCGACTATTGACAGCATTCCGACGGAAGACATCGCTATGCCGTACATTGCGTAGCCTTCTCCGATAGGGTCGCAGAGTTTATACGCGACGAGAGCCGAAACAGCTATGCCTACCATTGACGGGAGCGTACTTAAAAAGCCGTATGAAATTCCGGAAAGGATAGTGAAAGCAGGACCTGACTCGGACGACTTCGCCACGTTGTGCACTGGCTTTTTGGTGTCATCGGTGAAGTAGTCACTTGCAAAGCCTATGATGACGCCGACTAAAAGCCCGACGATGCTTGCGCCCCATACGCGCCATTCGAAGTTAAAAGCCGATGTCGCAATAGCCGTGAGTACGGCGAAAATTGCCGTTGTAACGTAAGTACTGGAGTTGAGCGCTTTGGTAGGGTTACCGTTTTTGCCCATGCGCGCGGTGGCAACACCTATAATAGAGGCAAGCAGCCCTATTGCGGCGTAGCAGAAAACCATGCTCGTGTTTGCAGTGCCGCCGGCTTTTTGGTCGAGCGTAGCGCCTATGACAAGAGCCGCTGCCATGGAAGCTACGTTTGAGTCAAACAGGTCGGCGCCCATGCCGGCCACGTCGCCCACGTTGTCGCCGACGTTATCGGCAATAACGGCGGGGTTCCTCGGATCGTCTTCGGGTATGCCGAGCTCAACCTTACCGACTATGTCGGCGCTTATGTCGGCTGTTTTAGTGTAAATGCCGCCGCCGGCTTTGGCGAAAAGGGCGAGCGAGCTGGCGCCGAAGCTGAAGCCGAGCAGCGCCGTGGTGTTCCCAGTAATAAGCATTACGAGCGATACGCCGAGAAGCGTGCCGCCTACAACTGCCATGCCCATGACAGCCCCGCCGCGGAAACCTGACATGAACGATGGCTTAATCCCTTTCTGTGCCGCTTCGGCCGTCTTTACATTGGCAATGGTGGCAATCCTAATGCCCACTACGCCGGCAGCCGCCGAGAAGACAGTGCCGCATAGATATGCGATTGCCATTGTGAAGTTTTCCTGGGCGTTACCGGCCCAAATTGGGCTTGGGAGGAATAACAGGATGCATATTGCCACTATGCCGGCGAACTTTGCAAGGACAGTGTATTCTTTACGCAGGAAAGTGTTCGCCCCGTTCCTGATTAAATCTCCTATTTGTGCGATGCGGGGGTTCGAAGACGGGCAGCTTGTAACCCATTTTCGCAGCCATGCCGCAAACAAAAAGGAGATTACGGAAATAATGATGGAGAGGATGAGAAAGAACCTGATGCCGAAATCCATTTTATCAACTCCTATGAAGATATTTTGAATTATTATATCATCATTGCTTGTGAAAATAAAGACTATAT
>ENA-UOOM01001559-UOOM01001559.1-fermentation-metagenome-genome-assembly--contig:-NODE-1559-length-21579-cov-3.911262_pt1 | contig 21579 bp, 21 predicted proteins | sample MGYA00245781_ERZ724031 | MGnify/ENA primary metagenome ERZ724031 (study PRJEB28704, sample SAMN03018317) | fermentation metagenome | biome: anthropogenic terrestrial biome; feature: soil; material... | reverse complement strand
ACCCCATTTTAAGAGGTACGCATTTTTAATCTAAATCAACGATTATTTCTTCTTTTTCATAACGGCAAAAGCGATAACACCGATTATAATAAGAGCTCCGGCAACAATAAGCACATAATATATAGGCTTAAGTCCGTCCTCATCCCCCGTATCTTTTTCGGAATTTTCCGCTTCGCTCTTCTCGGGTGCTTTGGATTCGTTCGGTTCTGCATCGGAGCTTAATTCCTTGCTCTCTTCTGCAGAGCTTGTATCCGATTCGTCTGGTACGCTTTCATCAATGCTTTCGGCTTCGCTCACTATGCTTTGAGTCTCGCTTACGTCACTTTCCTCAGGCTCCGCCTTTTTAGGTCTTATTGCACCTAATCCGTCAACAGAATCTGTGGAGCTGACGTAATAAGAGTAGATTGTCAGCTTTGAGCCTATTGTTCCCGATAATGTACCTTCAAGGTAAGTAAAGCGATGAATCTTATCATCAAACAATCCGTCTTTCTTTTCGGTCACATACTGTCCCCAATCCCAAATGCCGTAACCCTCTCCGGCAACCTTCTGATAATCCTTGTAATCCGATCCTTCCATGCTGTTAAGAAAAAGGTCGGCGTTTTTGTTATCAGCTGACTTATCCTTGCGGGTGTAATGTGCGATTAATGAACCGAAAGTAACTCCGTCTGCCGAAGCATAATCATATACAAAATATGCAGGCTTTGAGAGATCAATTGGCTCATCGTTGTAAATCGTGCCGCTTCCCTCCTTATACAATCCTTCCGCGAAAACCATATTAATGGAAGCGCTTGACTCTGTGAGGGTAAAAGTTACAGAACCGTTAGCATTTTCCTCCATCGTGCATCCGGTAAGTGTAAGGTTTCCTCTGTCAGTATCGTGGCTCGGCATTAGGTTTGCGAGAACGGTGTTATCTGCAGAAACAGGTACTAAAAGAGTGGCACAAAGGAGAATAACGATTGCGAAACACAGCGATAAGTGTTTCAAAGTTGATGTTTTTTTCATTTTTCTCTTCCTTTATATTAAATTTTTGGATCGCATTATTAGAGAATTTTTATATAATCACAAATTTTAAGCTGATGTCGAGTGCTTTTACAGAATGTGTAAGTGCGCCTATCGATATAAGGTTAACACCTGTCGCGGCGACCTTTGCAAGGTCTTTCTCTCCCATATTTCCGCTCGCCTCCGTAAGGGCTCTTCCGCCAACAATCCGGACGGCTTTTTTCATATCATCTTCAGTCATATTGTCGAGCATAATGATATCGGCTTTTGCGGAAAGCGCTTCGTCGAGCTGTTCGAATGTTTCGACCTCTACTTCGATTTTCAAGGTATGAGGTACATTGCTTCTTGCAGCAAGCACAGCTTTTGTTATGGAACCTGAAGCGGATATATGGTTGTCCTTTATCAGTATGCCATCCGAGAGACTAAAACGGTGGTTGCAGCCCCCTCCGATACGGACGGCATATTTGTCCAAAATCCTGAGCCCGGGCATTGTCTTTCGGGTATCGGTTATTCGTGTGTTCGTGCCTTTCACAGCCTCGACTGCTGCGGCGGTCTGGGTTGCTATACCTGAAGCGCGCTGCATAAGATTCAGCGCAGTGCGCTCTCCTGTGAGAATGTTGCGTGCATTGCCGCTGATTTCAGCAATTATATCGCCTTTTTTAATACGGTCTCCATCCTCAAAGCATCTTTTTATTATCACATCACCGCCCGCAAGCTCAAAAGTGCGTTCGGCGATACCGATGCCGCACAGAACACCGTCGTCCTTTGCAATAAAACGTCCGCTAACACGTGCATTTTCGGAAACAATTGCGTTTGTAGTGATATCTCCGTATGGTGCGTCCTCGTTCAGAGAGTTCAATATGATTGTATCAAAAGCTGTATTCATCGTTTTACCTGCTTTCTTTTATTGCACGATATAATGCGCCCCTATGCACTCCCTGCGCGCGAGAGCAGCCTCTACCACCTTTTTTGCCACCTGCATCATGTTGTAAATTTTAAACTCATATGGCAGTATAAGTTCGGCGCTGTCTGCGATTTCAAGGAGTTGATCAATACCCTCAAGAGCAATTTGCATCTCGTCACTGCGACGTATCGCTCCGACATATTCCGACATCAGGGATTTTACCCTTTTTTCCGCATTAACGAAAAACTCCGAGGGTAGCCGGTTGTCAAAATAATCCGATTTTAAAATGATTTTTTTATTATCTGTATAGGAGGTAACAATATTTTTGTTGATGTATCGTGCAGCCCTGCGTCCGAAAACAAGGCACTCTAAAAGCGAATTGGAGGCAAGTCTGTTAGCTCCGTGTATGCCGGTTCTTGCCGCCTCCCCGCAGCTGAACAATCCCTTTATATTCGTTCTGCCGTCGCGGTCGGTCTTTATACCGCCCATAAAATAATGCTGTGCCGGCACTACGGGTATTAAATCCTCTGTAAGCCGTATTCCCTTGCTCAGGCATTCCTCGTATATCGTCGGGAAGCGTTTGCTGAAGAATTCAGTCGTCATAGATGAAACATCAAGGAAAACATTGGTATCGCCTGTTTTTTTCATATCGGATAAAATACAACGCGTCACAATATCACGAGGGGCAAGATCGGCGAGTTCGTGCTTGCCTGCCATAAAAGCTTCGCCCCTGCTGTTGCGCAGAATGCCACCCTCTCCTCTTACCGCTTCCGAAATTAAAAACAGTCTCGAGTCCTTACCGTCGGAAGCGAGCATAGTAGGGTGAAACTGAACCATTTCCATGTCCTCAAGCACAGCACTCGCTCTGTATGCGGCAGCTATTCCGTCACCTACCGCACCTAAAGGATTTGATGTTTTCTCATATATCTGTCCCAAACCGCCGGTTGCTATAATGACGTTTCGGGTACGAAGAACCCTGTAATCATCGCCCACCTTGACAACAACTCCACAGATGCCGTCGTCGTCAGTAAGAATATCGACGAAGAATGTCTCGAAAAAGAAATGCAGATTCTCTTTTTTAAGTGCAATGTTTCCGAGTACGATTGTAGTTTCCTTACCTGTTGCATCCCCGCCGCAATGGACGATTCTGCGCATTCTGTGCCCTCCCTCGCGGGTTATCTGCAAATCACCCTCAGGGTTGACATCGAACGGGACCTTCATATCAATAAGGGTTTTTATATTCTCCGGTCCTTCCTCTACAAGGGTTTTTACCGCCTCCGGATCGCAAAGACCCGCACCTGCCATGAGGGTATCCTCAATATGATTGATATAATTATCCTCAGGTGACATTACCGCAGCAATACCGCCCTGTGCAAGATATGAGTTGCTCTCGTCCAGATTTGCCTTGGTTACGACCGCGACCTGAAGTCCGCTATCGATATGCAGCGCGGAATATAACCCCCCGACACCGCTCCCGATTATAACGACATCAAAGTCATAAACATTCATTTCCTCATTTATTGAAAACAAATAACGACGCATAATAAATCCGTTTCTTCAATGTATATTTAAAAACCGATAAAAACAATGCGAAATCAGGTAAGCTCCTCAAGATTATATGGTGTGTTCTGATAAACAAAATAATTTAACCAGTTGCAAAACAATAGATGAGCGTGGGCTCTCCAAGTATTCACCGGTGTTTTTTCTGTATTTTCATCGGGAAAATAATTTTGCGGAATTGCCGTCGAAAGACCTTTGTCTATATCGCGCAGGTATTCTTTTTGCAGAGTGTCATAATCATATTCGGCGTGACCGGTAACATAAACCTCGCGTCCGTTCTTTGAGGCGACAAGGTATACTCCCGCTTTATCAGAGTTTGCAAGAATAAGCAGCTCCCCGCTTTTTTCGATATCCTCGCTTTTTACATAGGAGTATCTTGAATGCGGGGCAAGAAAGTTCTCGTCAAAGCCGCGGACAAGAGGATGAGAGGGCAGAAGTGTATTATGTTCAAAAACACCGAAAAGCTTATTTTCAAGCGGATATTTGGGTATCTTGTGATTATAATAGAGTCCGGCATTCGCTCCCCAGCAGATATACATAGTGGAAAATACGTTATGCCTGCTCCAATCGAGAATTCCACAGAGCTCATCCCAATAGTCAACATTCTCGAAGGAAAGCGTCTCTACAGGAGCGCCCGTGACTATCAGTCCATCGAGCCTTCCGTTTTTCACCTCGTCAAAGGTCTTGTAAAAAGAGGCGAGATGCTCTGCAGGAGTGTTTTTCGGTGCGTGTGACGCAGTGGTCAAAAGGCAGACGTCGATTTGAAGGGGCGTGTTTGACAGAAGCCGCAGCAACTGCGTCTCGGTTACTATTTTTGTCGGCATCAGGTTGAGAATCGCGATTTTGAGCGGACGAATATCCTGTGAAACCGCGCGGTTCTCGTCCATTACAAAGATATTTTCGTTTATTAGTGTTTCCGTTGCTGGTAAAGAAAGAGGAATTTTAATCGGCATATTACGAGCTCGTTTCTCCAAAAGTTTATTAAACTACATTATATCACCCGATATAGAATAATTCAACCTTTATTTTCTTTAATAAATACAAAAAAAGCGTGGAAAAAAGAATATGAATATGATATACTTAACAAAATTGCAATGAAAAACGAGAATTATTATGAAAGATACAGTTGTCTATCGGATCGATAAAGAAAACCCCGATATGAAAATAATTAACGAGTGTTCGAAAGCCATCAGGGAAGGCAGGGTGGTCTGTTTTCCTACCGAGACCGTTTACGGAGTGGGTACAAATGCTTTTGACGAAAAGGCAGTCAGCGATATATTTTATGCGAAGAAGCGTCCATATAATAAACCGCTTCTATGCCATATTTCCTCTCTGCGACAAGCGGAGGAGATTTCATATCTGACAGAGGATGCAAGAAAACTGATCAATGCGTTCACTCCCGGACCGTTGACGGTTATTGTAAGGAAAAAGGATTGTATTCCCGATATCATTACAGCAGGAGGAGATATGGTAGGCCTGCGCTTTCCCTCCAATCGTGTTTTTATATTATTGGCAAAAGCGGCAGGTTGTCCGATTGCGGCGACCTCTGCGAATATCTCCGGAAGTATAAGCGCGAAATGCGGTGAGCAAGTTATAGAGGAGCTGTTCGGCAGGGTGGATATTATTGTCGATGCAGGTAACACCGAATACGGGATTGAATCCACGATAGTATCCCTTGCGGATAAGCCGAAGATTATTAGGCAGGGTGCAGTAAGCGCAGAAGAGATTGATAAGGTGCTGATGTTATGAGTTTGATAGGTCTATGCGGCAGGAGCGGCAGTGGGAAAAGCGAATGCGGACAGTTCATAGAAAATATGGGTTTTAGGGTGATAGACAGCGACAGGGTCTACCGCAGTCTTACGCTGACGGGAAGTCCGATGTTACGCGAGCTTACCAGTCATTTCGGTAAAAACATACTTGATACAAACGGCGGTCTTGACCGAAAAAAGCTATCTGAAATCGTGTTCGACGATGATGATAAGTTAGAGCTTTTGAACAGAATCACACATAAAAGAATCATTGCGGCTGTTTTGGATTGGTCAGCGGAGGTATCCGCAGCAAGCACAGGTGGATTTGCGGTCGTACAGGCGCCTTTACTTTTTGAAAGCGGGCTGAATGAAAAATGCGCTATAACCGTCTGTGTGATTGCGCCGGAGGAGGATTGCATCCGCCGTCTTGTTGAGCGGGACGGGTTGAGCAGAGAACAGGCCGAGTTGAGGCTGAAAAAACAAAAAAGCAGCGAGTTTTTAAAAAGAAACTGTGATTACGTTATAGTTAACGACAGTGATATAGAATCCCTTAAAAAAAGAACCGAGCAGGTATTCAGAGAAATTTTAGAGGTGCGGAAATGACCTTGAAAAAGGGACGAACGGCGATTATTGCATTCATTATTATCTGCATTATCGTTGCAGGCTACTTTTTAGTCATAGAAATCAAAAAAAGCAGATACCCTAAGGAATACGAGGAATATGTGGTGAAGTACTCAAATGAGTGCAATGTTCCTCAGGAAATTGTTTATGCCGTTATTTACTGCGAGAGCGGGTTTAACAAGGATGCGGTTTCTCCTGACGGGGCGATAGGGCTTATGCAGATTATTCCCGACACCTATGACTGGCTTTCAAGAATTATAGGCGAAAGCTACGCTGAGGGCGATATTTACATACCTGAGAACAATATCAAATACGGGGTATCCTACCTTGCGTATCTGTATAAAAGGTTCGGTAACTGGGATACAGCAGTTGCAGGATATAACGCAGGTCACGGAAAGGTCTCCGAATGGCTGTCCGACAGCAGATATTCCGATGACGGCGTAATACTGAAGAAAATTCCGTATAAGGAGACCGATAATTATGTTGTAAAGGTAAAAAAGGTAAAGAAAATATATATTGAGCTGTACTTTAATGAAAATACAAGCTCGGAAAGGAAATAAAATTATGAACAAAGAGGAAGTAAAAAAGCTGACTTACAAGCGTGAGAGCATATATACTCGGTTTCCGTCTGTAAAGGATGAAGCGTTTGAGTATTCAAAAGGCTACCGTGATTTTATTGATTCGGCAAAGACCGAACGTGAGGCGACCGCATATGCGGTACAGTATGCTTCGGAACGCGGTTTTGAGCCTTATGTAAAGGGAAAGCAGTATCAATCCGGCGACAGGATATATTATGTAAACCGTGAAAAGGCTATATATTTAGCTGTTATCGGGAAAAGTACTCTTGATAAAGGTTGTGCAATAATAGTCGCGCATACCGATTCTCCGCGACTCGATCTCAAGCAGGTGCCGATGTTTGAGGATGGAGGAATCAGTTATTTCAGAACGCATTATTACGGCGGGATAAAGAAATATCAATGGACCGCAATTCCGCTGGCTTTGCACGGTGTTGTTTACACGAAGGATAAGGGCAGAATTGATATTAGCATAGGCGAAAACGACAGCGACCCGGTTTTTTACATCAGCGACCTGATGCCGCATATTGGTAAGGAACAGATGGAAAAAAAACTCTCCGAGGGTATAAGCGGAGAGGGGCTGAAGATTATAAACGGCTCTATACCGTTTGACGACGAGGATAATCCGAAACTCTATATTCTATCGCTGATTTACGAAAAATACGGCATAAAAGAGGCTGATCTGATTACGGCAGAGCTTACTGCGGTTCCGGCGATAAAATCAAGGGAAGTCGGTTTTGACAGAAGCATGATTGCAGCTTACGGTCACGACGACAGAATATGCGCGTATCCGGCGTTGAGTGCACTCTGTGAGCTTGAAAAGCCTGATAAAACTGCAATCGCAATGTTTGCCGATAAGGAGGAAATAGGCTCCGAGGGCGTAACAGGGCTCCGCTCCTCCTCATTCAGGGATTTCCTTAGCGATCTGTGCGATATGCAGAGGGTTTGTGTGCGTGAATGTTGCCGCAACTCGATATGCTTTTCAGCGGATGTCGGCGGTGCATATGATCCCTGCTATTCCGAAGCGTACGAAGCAGCAAATTCAGCATATTTAAACAAGGGCGTAGTGGTTACAAAATACACCGGCTCAAGAGGAAAGAGCGGTTCGTCCGACGCTTCTGCGGAACTGTTATCGAGGGTTGCAAGGTTACTCGACGACAACGAAGTCGTCTGGCAGTCCGGAGAGTACGGCAAGGTTGACCAGGGCGGTGCAGGTACGGTTGCTACCGAAATCGCTATGCTCAATATTGATGTTATTGATGTGGGAGTTCCGCTTTTGTCAATGCACTCTCCGATAGAGCTTGCCGCAAAATCGGATATTTACATGATGTATAGAGCATGCAAAGCATTATATAACGAAAAATAATTAAAAAGTGATTGAAAAAATAAAGACCATCCGAGTAAAACCGGGATGGTCTTTATTGTTAAAGGATTTATTTTGCGTCTTCTTTTAACGGATATACCTGCAAATACTGCTTTTCTATCTTTCCTTTGAGTACGAATTCGAAATATGAATCATATGCTTCTACATAAACGATTTTTTTATCCTCATCTTCGGACTCGTCAGACTCTGAGGATTCCTCCTTTGCTGTGGAGGACTCTGCCGCTGAGGATTCGTCTTTGGAAGTTTCGCCGTCCGGTTCCTCTTCCTTTTCGTCAACTTTCTTTTTCTCATCTATAAGATATCCGATTTTTGCAAGTAGTTTTTCCCTATCCATATCTAAGATTTCGGCATTTTCCGAAACGAATGTCTCAATTGCGGTTTCGATTTCTGTTTCAAACCTTGCGAGCATTTCCTTGGTCTTTACCTTGATAAGATCGGCAATATTAACATCGATGTATCCACGGACTCTTTCCTGCCCGCTGATAGAAAACTGGTTGTCGAGTTTTTCTTTAAAAGCGGCTGAATTGACCGCTTTATTTAAAGCGGAGGTATATGCAGCGCTGTTAACATAATTATTGACGCGGAGGTTTATTTCGCTTGTCAGCATATTTGAATAGTAGGAATCCACATAATTTTCTATCTCTGCGTCATTATACCTATATGTCTCTTCGTCTTCTTCGTTGTAATTCCTGTTTTCCCAAATATAATCGTCCGTGAATAGATCCGCGACTCTCGAGTTAATCTCGGCGGAGGTTGCGCCCTCTCCAAGCTCTGCTTTTACCGCATCGATCAATTTGGCTTTTACACCGCTCTTTACTTTGGCAATGATTTCTTCTCTTACCTGATCATATGCGTCTTTTCTAAGCTGGGTTGCAATAGCGCTTGTGCCGATAGATTTTTCTATTACGCTTCTGTAATCGAGTTGTATCTGTTTACCGAATTCGAGTTCAAGCTCGTCTTTCATCTCGGCATATATAGAATCGTTTGCTTCGGTAGTAAGAGCCTCGATATCAAAATCTACGATTGTTCCTTTGATTATCGACGGGTAATACTCATCTATAATGTCACGCATAATCTGGATATAATCCGGCTCGAAGATAATTTGAGTGTTTTCCTCGCTGTCGGTATATTCAAAATCAGTCGGTATAAAATCATATCCGAGTACTTTTGAGGGAGTTGAGGCGAAATTCTGTGCTTTAGCCTTCTCCCATTTTTCGGGATCGTCGCCTGCGAGGGTGTGGGTAAGAAACTTATTGCCGGTATAATCGGGATTAATAATATAATCTGAATTCAACCTTTCAACCTGTCCGTTATCATCAAGCTTGTAATTTACATTCTCTATTCCATATGTAAGAATGTCCTGATAATCGGGATCGGTGAAAAGTGCGGCTAAAACCTCCATAGCCTTGGTTATATCGTTTGCGGTACAATATTTGCTGACACCGTAAATGCTCTTTATAGTGTTTTCGTTCGTTGCCGAGGGCTTTTTAAATATATTATACTCATATTTATAACCCGTTTCCTTTTCAAGGTTATAAACATCGTTGTCGTTTCCTGTAAGAAAAGAAACTGCAAAACGTCCGTCGTTTGAACCGGATCCGTTTTCAAAATAACCGAGAGAACGGTAACGTGCGATCATTCCGTAATATGCGAGGAGTTTTTCGTTCTTATATGTCGAACCAACCTTTCCCGATTCCATAACATATGTTGCAAAGCCATCTCCGAACATAAAGTCAAAATCCGCTGAATCGGTCGCTTCCTTTAATGGAATGACATCAGGCTCGTTTTCTTTTATTAAAGCGAGATAATTCTCAAGGTCCTCAAGGGTCACCATCGTCTTAGCGTCATAATTGTATTTTTCGAGCAGTTCAGCGTCGAAAACAATAAACTTATATTCACCTATAGTGTCATTTATAGGAACTCCATAAATCTTTTTATTGATTGTTGCAGCCGAGAAGAAAGTGCCGTGGATATAGTTTTTAAGGAGCTTCGCTTCATTTGAAAGCGTTTCCGTTACCGCTGAGAGCTTTTCCTCTGCGGCAAGTTTGAAATATTCGTCATAGCTGCGAATAAGGAAAATATCAAAGCTCGGCTCGGTTGAGGGAATGTCCTCTCCGTTTTCAAGCATAGATATGATTTTTTCTCCAGTAAGAATCTCTTCATCCGGAACAGCTTCTGTCGAGGAGGTGTTCTTTTTGCTCTTTTTTGACTTTTTTTCTGCTTCAAGTTCCGCCATGACCTCGAACTGCTTGTTGATAACATCGTCATACTCCTCCGCCGAAACGGCGACAATATCGACGATGTAACCTATCCTGAAGTATAATGTACGATTTATAGCAAGCTCAACTGCGCGGACCGCCTCCGGCGTCGCATCCGCTATAGTATAAAGCGTATATATATCAGCGGGTTCTATCGGGGTAGATAGTTCTTTCTGACAGGATGATAGTAACGGTAGTAACAAAATAGCTGAAAGAAGCAGGCAAAGCAAGCGTCTCTTCATTTGGAATCCTCCTTAAAAAATATGGGTTTAAAACATAACACGATAATTTTACAACAGTTTGATTACTATGTCAAGGTGATTTTGTTACAAATAATCCAGCTTATTTATATCATATCATCTAAATATTTTTTTTATTTAACATTATTTACGAGAGCTGTTCAAAGGTTTTTTTATAATAAAACAATAAATACTTGCAAAAATCATATATATACTGTATACTTAAAATATAGACATATTTGGAGGATTAGTATTAACAATCTATGGACAACTATAAATACAGAAAAATTTTTTCTGACTTACCAGTAATTGAGACAGAGAGATTGATTCTAAAAAAGGTCGTACCGGAAAATGCTAACGATATGTACGCATATTCCTCCCTCGATCAGGTTACCCGGTATCTGTTATGGAATCCGCATCTGAATATCGAGGAGACAAAAGGGTATATAGATTATCTTCAAAAACAATACCGCAAGGGTAATTACGCCGACTGGGGACTTAACTGCAAAGCAGATGGTGTTTTTATAGGAACCTGCGGGTTCTCGACTATTGATTTTAATAATAACAAAGCAGAGATAGGATATGTGCTCTCACCCTCTTATCAGGGAAAGGGCTATATGAGGGAGGCGGTCGGTGCAGTCCTTGCTCTCGCCTTTGAAGACCTTTCTCTTAACCGAGTGGAACTGAGGATTATGGAGGGCAACTCCGCTTCGATCAGGTTTGCAGAATCGATGGGATTTAAATTCGAGGGATATTCCCGTAAGTCGCTGTTTCTTCGCGGGGAATACAGAACGCTCTGCTATTACTCTATGCTTGCGTCGGAATATTTCGATAACAGAGCAGGCGACAAGGGGTAAGGTAGGGGTTTTTCGGGACGAAAAAAGCCGCTGCCTTCAGGACTGCGGCGGATATGTTTTTCGGTTATATGCGGAATACTGCAGGTAGTTATACCGCCCTTGTGACCTTGCCGCTTCTCAAGCAGCGGGAGCAGACGCTTACAGTCTTATTTGAGCCGCTTACAACTGCTTTGACCTTTCTGATATTGGGCTTCCAGCTTCTGTTGGTTTTTCTGTTGGAATGAGATACATTGTGTCCGAACATTGTACCTTTACCGCAATAATCACACTTAGCCATCTATAACACCTCCAAATTAAATCATAAAAAATTAGAACAATTAAGTATATCTTGTTTTTCGGCTTTTGTCAATAGTATTTTTTAAACTTACTCCGTTTTTCGGTTCGGCGGTATAAAAGTTTTATATATTTAAAAAGAAAACAGCTATTTTTCGGTGATTTTTTTAGCAAGTTCTGTTATATTACCCGCACCCATAAAAATAAGCAAATCACCCGGATGGATATTTTTTTCAAGGTATTCTTCTATTTCTGAAAAGCTGTCCAAATATACACTGCCGCTGACCTTTTCCGCAAGCTGTTTTGAAGTTGTGCCATAAATATTATTCTCTCTTGCGGAATAAACGTCTGCGAATACGGGCAAATCACAATCAGTAAAGGAGGAAGCAAAATCATCAAACAAATCATGTAGCCTTGAGAAGGTATGAGGCTGGAAAACACAGACGGTGCGATTATAACCCATTCCTTTAGCTGCGGTCAGACTAGCTTTGATTTCATCGGGATGATGTGCATAATCATCAAAAACATCCGCGCCGCGGAATTTACCCTTATACTCAAATCTTCTGCTTACACCCTTGAAGCGTTTTATACCGGCTATGACGGTCTTTTTGGAGATTCCGCAAAGGTCGCTGCAAGCGATAACGGCAAGAGCGTTTGAAATATTATGCACGCCCGGAACAGATAAGGAAACCGTCATATGGTAGCTGCCGTTTTTGTAAGCGTCAAACTCCGCAAACCCCTTGTTCATAACAATGTTCGAAGCATAAAAATCGGCATTGCGGTTACCCGATGCACTGAAAGTTACAAGATTGCCTTTATAGTTCTGCGCTGCTTTTACAGCGCCCTCGGAATCGAGATTTACTATCGAATAACCCGTCTTGTCGGTATTGGATATGAATTTTCCGAAAGAACTGACAAGCCACTCGAGATCTGGGAAATAATCGGTATGGTCGAGCCTTACGTTAAGCACAACTGATATTTTCGGGAAAAAGTTGAGAAATGCGTCCTTGTACTCGCAGGCTTCAAAAACGATATTCTCATCGTTCCCGATTCTGTAGGTGGAATCTATCTCCGGCAAAACAGCGCCGACAAGCACTGTGGGATCGTATTTTTTATCTTCTAAATAAACATAAGCAAGCATACCGCTTGTTGTTGACTTCCCATGAGTGCCGGCGACTCCGATCGAGTTCGCATACATTTTTCCCTACACGACGCTCTTCCGATCTGCATACATTTTTACAATCGCTCCCAGTAGCTGCGCGCGTTCATAAAGCGGAATACCTTTTTTCCTGATCTGGAGAATCTCAGGATGATCAGCACAAAGAGCCGTCGTATATAAAGCGCAGCTTACGCCGTCAAGGTTGGATTCCTTAGTATCATAGAATACCCTTATCCCGTTTTTCTCAAGCTTATCCGTAAGCTCACTTGTGGTCCTATCGTAACCGCAGACATTGTAACCTTTATTCTTTAGCAGCATAGCAAGCGCAGACATGCTTATGCCGCCAATCCCTGCAAAATATATGCTACCCACCGTTGGAATGTCATTAAAGTTAAGCATAATATCCTCCCTATAGAAGTCTCAATCATAAGTATATCACAAATAAAGCAAAATAAAAGATGTTTTATGCAATAATGCATAAAAAAAATAGTTGTTTTAATAATAACTATAATCATAAACCTATGAAATAAGGAGTATTGAATAATTATGCATGTAACTGACATTAAAATAAGAAGAAGTTTTACGGAAGGAAACCTTCTTGCAGTATTCACAATCGTGCTTGACGAGGAGCTGGCTCTTCACGACATCAAGCTTATAAAAGGTCGGGAAAAATTTATAATAGCAATGCCCAGCAGAGTCGGTATGGACGGAACACACAGGGATATCGTCCACCCTATAAAAGCGGAACTGCGAAGCGAGATAGAAACACGGATAATACAGTTTTACGAGAATTTATAAATTTTCCTTATGTTTATAATGTTTTCCATTGAAATTAAGCCCGACATATGATAAAATACCGCTTAAGCTGATTTATATTCAATAATTGCATGTAAGTTTATGGAGGTTTTTGTATTGATCCTGACAATAGATATCGGCAACACGGGTACAACGATTGGTTTTTACAAAAATGATTTGCTATGCCATCCCACTAAAATATCCTCCAAACCGCACAGAAGCGCGGATGAATATACTATGCTTTTCGAAACACTCTGCTTTCAAAAGGGAGTTGACAAAAAAGAGGTGGTGGGGTGCGCCATCTCCTCGGTTGTTCCACACCTTACGGATAAAACAAAACAGGCTGTTACAGCCGTGTTTTCCTGTAATCCAATAATCATTACCCATGGTATTAAGACCGGTCTTAACATAAGGATAGACAATCATACCCAGCTTGGCTCGGATATAGTTGCCGATACCGTTGCCGCCGCAGTGGTTTTGGAAAAACCCTTTGCCGTTATCGACCTCGGAACGGCTACAACCATTTCGGCTGTAAACGCTACGGGCGAGCTAATTGGAGTGATAATAGCACCGGGTGTCCGGCTCTCTGTGGACGCACTTTCGCAGAACGCCGCGGAACTACCGTATATTTCATTATCAGAACCGAAAGCTCTTTTGGGGAAAAACACAGAGGATTCCATGATCAGCGGAAGTGTTTACGGCACAGCGGCTATGATCGACGGAATTATAACACGTCTTTGCGAGGAGTTCGGAAGGGATTATATAAGCGTTATTGCTTGCGGCGGGCTTGCGGGTGATGTAATACCATTCTGCCAGACTGAAATTGAAATTGAACCTTATCTGACACTAAACGGTCTTAATCATATATATAAATTGAACCAAAGGAAAGGTAAATCTACATAATCGATTGCATCAAGCAGTCTTTTATAATAAATTTACGTTGCATCTGCAAAGCAGGGCGACAGTAAGGAGTTCGCATATGACAAACCAAAATCGGAGCAGGACGCTCCACCTGACGCTCTTGGCGATGTTAAGCGCCATCATCGTACTTATGGCCTTTACCCCATTGGGGTATTTGAAAGTCGGACTGGTGGAAATTACATTTCTGACAGTACCTGTAGTAATCGGAGCAATTATCTTAGGTCCGCTGGACGGAGCGATATTAGGCGCGGTATTTGGGTTGACGAGCTTTGCTCAATGCTTTGGAACAAGCGCGTTCGGAGCCGCAATACTGGGTATTAGCCCGGTTTTTACATTTATCGTATGCCTGGTCCCGAGAATATTGATCGGAATCATCAGCGGATATTTATCCAAATGGCTTGAAAAAAAGCAGGTAGAAGATATTATTAACTATGTTTTTTCATCCCTTGCGGGCGCGTTGACAAACACTGTTTTTTTTGTAGGATTGGTTATTTTGCTGTTCGGACAGACCGACTATATTCAATCATTCGGGGACAGTCTTATAAAAATAATCGGAGCTTTTATTACTACAAATGCTGTTATCGAGGCGATAGTATGCACCGTATTGGGAACTGTCATAGCAAAAGCGCTTGTATTTGCAAGAAAGAAGCTAACCTGACAATCATATAACAAAAATCACGCCCGCTGAATATCCAGCGGGCGTAGTTTATTTTACCGTTATTTATTTAAGCTCGGCGAAGTACTTGATTGTACGAACCATCTGGCTTGTGTATGAGTTCTCGTTGTCGTACCACGAAACAACCTGAACATGATAAAGGTCATCGCTCAGCTGAGAAACCATCGTCTGGGTAGCGTCAAAGAGGGAACCATAGCTGATTCCGATAATATCGCTGGATACTATCTGATCAGTATTATAGCCGAAGGAATCGGAAGCGGCAGCCTTCATAGCTTCGTTGATGCTGTCCTTTGTAATATCCTTACCCTTAACAACCGCAACGAGTATGGTTGTAGAACCTGTGCTTACCGGAACACGCTGTGCCGAGCCGATAAGCTTGCCATTAAGCTCGGGAATAACAAGGCCGATCGCCTTTGCTGCACCTGTGGAGTTAGGTACAATATTTACAGCAGCCGCTCTTGCACGTCTGAGGTCGCCCTTCGGGTGAGGACCGTCAAGGGTCATCTGGTCGCCGGTATAAGCATGTATCGTTGACATGATACCGCTTTGAATGGGAGCGTAATCGTTAAGCGCTTTTGCCATCGGAGCAAGGCAGTTGGTTGTGCATGAAGCCGCAGAAATGATAGTATCTTCGGCTTTGAGAATGTTCTCGTTAACGCCGTAAACGACAGTGGGAAGGTCATTACCTGCGGGAGCGGAAATGACTACTTTCTTTGCACCTGCGTTTATATGAGCCTGCGACTTTTCCTTGGAGGTATAAAAACCCGTGCATTCAAGAACAACATCAACACCGAGCTTACCCCAGGGGAGATTATTTGCGTCCTTCTCCTTATAAATAACAATCTCTTTTCCATCTACGATGATGGAATTGTCAGTTGACGAAACCTTATCAGCAAGAGCGTATCTGCCCTGAGCTGAATCATACTTCAGGAGATGAGCAAGCATAACCGGGCTTGTAAGATCGTTTATCGCGACTACCTCATAACCCTTAGCACCGAACATTTGTCTGAACGCGAGACGACCGATACGACCGAATCCGTTAATTCCAACTTTTACTGCCATAATTGAATATACCTCCAAAATTAAAATTAATATTATCATTTTCTTTACAGCATATAAATTGTTTCAAAGCTTATTTTATACCAAAATTAGCTAAAATACAAGTGCTTAACTAAAATTCCCCGAAAATAATAAAAAGCGAGCCTCTGCAAAAAATATTTTGGTAAAATCAACCAAAAGGCTTCTAAACGAGCTCTCTGATTCTGAGCTTAACTCCCGCCTTCTTTGCTATTTGCTCGCAGGCGGATATTTCATCCTCGCTCAGAGTTTGTCTTACTACCGAAAACAATACATTCTTAACATACGGAACACATTCCCTGCCGAACTCGATAAGAGCTTCGTATGCTTTTTTTCCGTAAACGGGAAGGCACATCTTTTCGTAGCTCTCCGCATCTGCTGCATTCAGGCTTATTGATACAGTATCGATAATATGCTTAAAAAGCGGAGCGATATTGCGTTTGTTTATAAGACTGCCCTGACCGTTTGTGTTTATTCTTATGGGTTTTTTATACTTCTCTTTCAACACCTTAGCAGTTTCCAACAGGGTATCTATGCGGATTGTAGGCTCACCGTAACCGCAGTAAACAATCTCGTCATATTTACTCATATCGTATTTTTCAAAGTCTGCAAGAACCTCCTCGACAGTCGGCTCACGTTCAAGCCATAAGGAATCGCTCCCGTATGCTCCATCTCCGTTATTTCGTATACAGAAGCTGCAGCGGTTTGTGCAGCGGTTTGTAAGGTTTACATATATGCCGTTTCCGACTATATAGGTGATAGTCATTATAATCCCCACTCTTTTTATGGTAAAAATAGCTACAAAAATCAATTTGTTTTAGGTTTTTTAACGCATATTATTCTACATTATTCTAAAAAGTCTTTTTGCATTGGCGGAGGTAACGCTTTCGATATGCTCCACAGAACATCCTCTTATCTGTGCGATTTTCTCTATCGTATAAACCAACCTGCCCGAATCGTTCCGCTTTCCCCTGAAAGGGTAAGGCGTCAGATAAGGACAGTCGGTTTCGACTAATAGTTTGTCCTCATCGATAATACTGACAACTTCAGGCAGTCTTGCGGCGTTTTTAAAGGTAACAACGCCAGAAACAGAGATATACCATCCCGCTTTCATCAGTATTTTTGCACTCTCGACACTGCCCGAATAGCTATGGAAAACACCCCTCACATCAGGATAAGCGAGTGCAGCCTGAATACATTCCGCATGTGCGTCACGGTCGTGGATAATAACAGGATACCCGGTTTTTTCAGCAAGCCGCATTTGCTCTGAAAAAACCTTTCTTTGTAGTTCCCTCGGCGGCTCGTCATAATAAAAATCAAGCCCGATCTCGCCGATCGCGACAACTTTTTCATTCCTCAATAGCTGTTCAAGCTGATTGATATAATCTGACGGTGCGTCGGCAGCAAGATGCGGGTGCAGGCCGACCGCGGCATAAATCTGCTCGTAGCTTTCCGATAGCGAAATCGCTTTTTGAGAAGTGGCTATGTCGCATCCGACGGTTATTATATTCGTGACGCCTTTAGCGCCGAACAAATCTTTTAAAAGGTATTCCCTGTCCCCGTCAAAGAGCGCATCGTCATAATGTGCGTGAGTATCAAACATCGTCTATCTTACCTGACTGCCTATCTCTGTTTTATCGTCAACAAAAACAACCCTGACTTCGTCCCCGCTGGAGGCGGCAAGAATCATTCCGTTGCTGTCTATACCTTTAAGCTTTATGGGCTTTAAATTTGTGATTATAATCAGTTTTTTACCTATAAGGTCGGCAGGGGAGTAGTATTCTGCTATTCCGGAAACAACCTGCCTTTTTTCTGTGCCTATATCGACGATCAACTTTAAGAGCTTATCCGATTTAGGTACAGGCTCACATTCACAGACCTGACCGACGGTGAGCTTTACTTTATTAAAATCATCGATGCCGATTATTGATTCGGCAATAGTATTATCACCTTTTGCATTATCGGGCTCAGCTTGTTGCTTTTTATCCTTTTCGAGTCCCTCGAAAAATTTCTTCTCGTCAATACGGGCAAACAGCATCTTCACCTCTCCGAGCTTTCTGCCCGTAGCCGGATAAGTGAATTCGCCGATATTCCCGAAATCTAAATCGTTCTTTGAGAAAGAGTAGATATCAGCGATTATCTCAGATGTCTGCGGTATAAACGGAAGGAGAATAACTGCGGTGGTTCTTATCCCTTCAACAAGGTTTGACAGCACATCGGCGAGCTGTTCTCTTTTGCTCTCATCCTTCCAGAGAGTCCACGGTGTAGTTTCGTCAATATATTTATTGCACGCTTTTAAGAGTCCCAAAACAACTTCTGTGGCGTCCGAGACAAAATAATCATCCATCAGGTTGACATAATCCAAAACTGTCTTTTTTGAAACACTTTTAAGAGTTGCCGAAAAATCATCGTCTCTGCCGCTGTTGGATGGTATAACGCCCCCGAAATACTGGTTAATCATCGCTGCTGTACGGGAAATAAGGTTACCGAGCGTGTTTGCAAGGTCGGAATTGGTACGCTTTATCACAGCTTCATAAGTAATGCTGCCGTCGTTATAATATCCCATTTCGGAGAGAAGAAAATACCTTACGGCATCCACACCGAAAAGCTTTATAAGGTCGTCTCCATAAAGAACATTTCCCTTTGACTTGCTCATCTTATCGGTGCCGAACAAGAGCCAGGGATGACCGAGCACCTTTTTAGGCAGAGGCTCTCCGAGTGCAAGCAGAAAAACCGGCCAGTAAATCGTATGAAAGCGGACAATATCCTTGCCGATGACATGAAGATCGGCAGGCCAGTATTTTTTATACAGCTCTCCCGAACCCTCGGGATTGTAGCCGAGAGCGGTTACATAGTTTGAGAGTGCATCGAGCCATACATAAACCACATGACCTTTTGCAAACTCCACAGGAATTCCCCAGTTGAATGAGCTCCTCGAAACGCAGAGATCCTGCAGTCCCGGCTTAAGAAAGTTGTTTATCATCTCGTTCTTCCTCGAAACCGGTACGATAAAGTCATTTTCATTTATATATTCCAAAAGCTTATCCTGATACTTGGACATCTTAAAGAAATATGCCTCTTCTTTCGCAGGAATGCATTTTGCTCCGCACTCAGGACAGCAGCCGTCAATAACCTGTGTTTCCGTCCAAAAAGATTCGCAGGGAGTGCAGTATTGTCCCTCATACGCGCCCTTATATATATCGCCCTGTTCATAAAACCTTTTGAACATACTCTGAACAGCCTTGACATGGTAATCGTCTGTCGTCCGTATGAATTTATCATAGCTTATATTAAAGGAATCCCAGATATTTTTAATCTCTGAAGAGACCTTGTCAACATATTCCTTTGGTGAAACGCCGCTTTCCTCTGCATAACTCTGTATCTTCTGACCGTGTTCGTCCGTGCCGGTGAGGAAGAAAACATCGAAGCCGCGCATCCTTTTATAGCGTGCGATAGCGTCCGTTAGGATTATTTCGTATATATTGCCGATATGGGGCTTTTTCGACGCATACGCAATTGCGGTGGTGATATAGAACTTATTTTTCATTTGAATGACCTCTTTTTATTGTTCTTAGTCTGGTAAAAAAATCCGTTAGCAGGGAAGTACACTCCTTTTCAAGCACACCTCCGGTAACCTCGTAGAAATGATTGAATGCATAATCGGAAATATTGAAAACACTCCCGTAAACGCCGGCTTTATAATCATAACCCCCGAAAACGACGCGTTTTATGCGCGAATTGATTACCGCTCCGGCACACATGGCACAGGGCTCGATAGTTACATAAAGCGTACAGTCCTCAAGCCTCCATGCAGACAGCTTTTTGCATGCTCTGTTGATAGCGACGAGTTCGGCATGGAGAAGGGAATTGTTTTTTTTCTCACGCAGATTGTACCCGCTCGATATTATCTTGCCGTCCTTCACGATAACTGCACCGATGGGAACCTCACCGATAGCGGCGGCTTTTTTTGCTCTTTTTATCGCCTGTTTCATGAAAAAAACGTCGTCCATAATTTCAAAAACCAATCAAAAAAGTATGTGTAAATCAGTAAGGAGATATATAAGCATATGAATATTATCGTCGATATGCTTGCAAGCGACAGCCCGAAATACTGTCTTGTGGAAATCACCGGCTTGCTGGGAGGAGTGACACTGTACAGTACCCGGTTTTTAAAAAATCCGGTACTTGAAAAATATGCGATACCGACGACGGCGGTTATCATCAGAATTATGGCAAGAAGACCGATTATGAAAACACCTAAACTGATAGAACCCCCAAAGTTGCTTACGAATGCTACGTTAAGAGATAAGGAGTTGTTGACGAGATGAATCAGTGTACCATACCATATAGAGCCTGTTTTGATGTAAATAAAACCCGCCAACAGTCCGAACACCGTTGCGAAAATAACCTGCGGCGGGTCGATATGCATCAAACCGAATATGACGCTTGAGCTGATAAGCGCAAAACTCCTGCCGTAGGGCATAAGCGAACGCAGTACCAAACCTCTGAAAGCCCATTCCTCAAATATTGCAGGTATAAATGCCGCCAACACATAGTAAAGGATTATACTCGACGGTGAGGAAGGCATATATACTTCCTGCGGCAATTCTCTGAACACATCGAATGAATCGCCAAAAACAATAATAACTATGAAGTTTACAATGTACCCCGCTCCTATGGAAAACGGGATATAAAGCCAAAATCTTCTCGGAACATCGGTATTTAGCTTAAAAGCACTGGAGGGCTTTATATGCATAAGCTTTGCAAAGACAAAATAGGGTAGTACGGTTGTGATCAGAGAAACTATGATATTTATAATCAGAATAAAAGTTTCTGTATTCAATACGGAAAACACTTGGTTATATGACTGTTCAAAAGAAGCGGATGACAAAGAGGATACAAGCCAGCCGAAAATACTTGATAAAATATCAATGACAGTGCCGATTAATTTGTCCTGGACAGCGGTTATGAAAAACAGTAAAGCAAGCATTATTACTGAACATCCGACCACATATCCAAAGACCTTTTTTGCTTCTTTTATATGGTGTTCTTTCAGTTCTGTTTCACGATGACTGATATTAACCAGTTCCAACCCCAAGATCCCTCCCTTATCGAATATATTAAAATATTGTACCACAACGGGACGAGTAAATCAATTACTTTTTTAGCATGCCGGTTTTTTATAAAAATTCAGGCTTTTTCAATCTGCTCTCTTTGTTTCGTTTATTGTTCTCGCGCTGTAGTTATTCTCCAGCTGACCGAGAGGGAAGGGCGGTGCCGCTAAAGGCTTAACAGCGATTGACATCAAAAGCGTGGGGTTATCATCCGCCGCTATTCGGTTTGAGCTGAACTCGCCGCACGATCGGCAGCGGTGGATTATTGCCCATTCGCCGTTTTTTCTTACCCATACACCAATCGGATCCATTATTCCTCCGCAAAGAGAAGCACGGTCTCCGGGTTCGTCGTCGACATGAACGCTTGACAGGCAGTTGGGACAATGGTTGCGGTGGCGGCTACCATTGTCCCAACTGCC
>ENA-UOOM01001556-UOOM01001556.1-fermentation-metagenome-genome-assembly--contig:-NODE-1556-length-21589-cov-7.215334_pt1 | contig 21589 bp, 24 predicted proteins | sample MGYA00245781_ERZ724031 | MGnify/ENA primary metagenome ERZ724031 (study PRJEB28704, sample SAMN03018317) | fermentation metagenome | biome: anthropogenic terrestrial biome; feature: soil; material... | reverse complement strand
AGTTATTTTTGGATAATCTAATTTTACTACAAATTTGATAGAGATTCCTTATATTTTTCGCGTTTTTTTAAATCTTGTGATAAGTGAAACTATGTTTTTACTGTCCTGTGGATTGTTTTGCGGAAACTCAAGAAAGGATAATCCTATTGATAATTTGCGGAACTAAAGATATAATAAGTTGATGAAGTATTTGGAACCTTGGAGGAAAAATGTTTAAAAAAATATTTGGAAAATTATTTGCTGATGAACCGAAACAAGATTTTAACGAGCCGAGAATAATTGAAGTAAAAAGCAAAAGAGCTGTAAGAAAATACGGCGGAAGTAAAAAGCTGATTGCTCCGTTATCTTCATATGCGGAGGTTATGCGGATGATACCTGCCGGCAAGCTTATAACCAAGGAGCTTATCAGATATTACCTTATAAAAAAGCACAATGCGGATTATGTTGATATGCTGACATCTGAAATCTATATAAATATTGTTGCAAACGAATCAGCTGAAAACAAAATTGAAGAAGTGCCTTATTGGAGAACCTTGGATTGGGAAGGCAGACTGATAGACAAGTTTCCCGGAGGAATCGAAGCTCAAAAATTGCTGTTGGAAAAAGAAGGACATAAGATAACTCAAGATGGCAAATTTTATTATGTTAAAAACTATGAAAAAAAATTATTTGTACTGCCGGGAACAGAATTGAGTATGCCCCTGCGCAAAAAATTATTATAGAATAGGACTGGGAAATAAGATGTACATAGAAGTAATTAAAGCAATAATATTGGGAATTATAGAGGGTATAACGGAGTGGCTTCCTATAAGCAGCACGGGACACATGATTTTGACAGAGGAATTTATTAAGTTTAATGCTTCGGCGGAATTTATGGAAATGTTCAGGGTTGTTATACAATTAGGTGCCATTATGGCAGTTGTGTTGTTATATTTTCATAAGCTTAATCCCTTTGCTCCGAGCAAGTCATTGAGACAAAAAAGAGATACCATGGACATATGGTTTAAAGTAATTGTGGGAGTGCTGCCTGCGGGTATTTTAGGTGTATTGTTTGATGATTGGTTTGATGCGCATTTTTATAATTATCAGACAGTGGCGGTAACCTTAATTGTTTATGGTATTCTGTTCATATTTATTGAAAATCAAAACAGAAGAAAATCAACAAAAATAAACAGCTTTAAAGATTTATCCTATACCACTGCATTAGCTATCGGAATTTTTCAGGTTTTGTCATTAATACCGGGAACCTCACGCTCGGGTGCTACCATTTTAGGTGCCATAATATTAGGCACTTCAAGAAATATAGCCGCTGAATATTCATTCTTCTTATCAATTCCCGTAATGTTCGGGGCAAGCGCATTGAAGCTGATTAAATTTGGTCTTGATTTTACAGGTACAGAATTGGCGGTCTTACTGACAGGAATGATTGCGGCATTTATCGTATCTGTAATAGCAATAAGGTTCCTGATAAAATATATTAAAAATAATGATTTTAAAGTATTCGGCTGGTACAGAATTGTATTGGGTATATTGGTATTAGGTTATTTTATTATCCATGGAGCAGGCGTATAACGGCTGCAATAAAAAAGGAATACTTCAAATTGTAATGGAAGTTCGGGAAAGGTGATAAAATGAGAAGGGTTATATTTTTGGTTGACATGAATGCCTTTTATATAAGCTGTGAACGTACCCGTCATCCCGAGATTGAAGGCATGCCCGCAGCAGTGGCGGGCGACCCTGTGAACCGTACGGGAATAATACTTACCGCAAATTATGAAGCGCGAAAATATGGTGTAAAAACAACCATGATTTTGAAGGAAGCATATAGGCTTTGTCCTGATTTAATTATAATTCCCCCCGACCATAATTTTTACGAAAAGAAATCCAAAGAAGTTATGAATATATTGTCAAGCTATACTCCCGTTATTGAGCAAAACAGCATCGATGAAGCATGGCTGGATATGACAGGCTGCGAAAGCTTATTCGGTCAGCCCCTGAAATCCGCAAGAAGCATAATGGACAGAATAAAGACGGAGCTTAATTTGTGGTGCTCAATCGGAATATCCGAAAATAAGTATTTGGCAAAAATGGCTTCGGAAATGAAAAAACCCTTAGGTATAACAGAGCTTTGGATAAAGGACATACAGGAAAAAATGTGGCCGCTTCCGGTTAATTATATGTACGGAGTAGGCAGGCGTACAGCTCAGAAGCTTAATAACATGGGTATTGCAACGATTAAGGACTTAGCCTTGGCAGACAGAGAATATATTTATAAAAGGCTGGGAAAAACAGGAGTTGAATTAGTCCTTTTTGCCAACGGAATAGATGCATCTCCCGTAACAGAAAACAAAGAAGACATTAAATCCATCGGCAGATCAACCACATTGCCCCATGATATAACGGACATAGAATATGCTAAAGCAATACTGATGGAATTATCCGATGATATTGGCATGACTGCCCGAAGATGCGGCAAGAAAGGACATACCGTTCAAATAACCGTCAAATATTCTGATTTTAATTCAATAACCAGACAAATGACCATAAATCCAACCTGCAATGTTAAGGATATCTATGCCGCAGGAACAAAGCTTCTTGAAAACAACTGGAGCAAGGAGCCTGTCCGCCTTTTGGGGATAAGCCTCAGCGGCTTTCATAACAATACTGAACAATTATCACTTTTTAATATGATAAATGCAGGTGAAGCAAAAGAAGAGGATAAAATTGATAATTTAGAAGATGCAATTCAGAAAATCCGTCAAAAGTACGGAATGGAAATCATTAAGCCGGGTATATCCGTTAAGAAAGAAAAACCCGAATAATGTACTTGGATAAATGCAGAAATGGTTGGAATACTTATTGAAAAAGAATTAGTTAACAAATTAAGGGGGCTGTCGGCAGAGGATAGCCCTGAATTTATTTAAGGTTATTTTAAGCCTTTAAAGAGATAATGTAACATTACAGTAAAAATAAGGAGTGATAGATTGAAAAAAATATTGCCTTTAATGAAGAAATACATAAAGTTTGCAATTTTAAGCCCCATACTCATGATATTGGAAGTTTTTGCTGATATAGCAATACCATACCTCATGTCAAAAATAGTGGATGTGGGCATTGCAAATCAAGACATAAAGTATGTTTTGCAAATCGGCTTCATAATGATTGCCGCAGCTCTCATAGGCATGACCTTCGGAATAATGAGTTCACATTACGGTGCAAGAGCAGGATATGGCTTTGCTTCGGAGGTAAGACTAAAAGCATATAAGAAAATACAGAGCTTTTCATTTGCGAATTTGGATAAATTTACGGTAGCTTCGCTGATTACAAGACTTACCAATGACTGCAACACAATCGGGCAGGTAACGATGATGAGCTTGAGAATGGCGGTAAGGGCTCCGTTTATGATATTGTTTGCACTTATAATGGCACTGAATATCAATGCTTCCCTGGCAAAAGTATTTATGGTTGCCATACCTTTTTTGGTAATTGTTTTAACCGTTGTATTAGCGGTAGCAAGACCGCTTTTCTTGCAGCTGCAGGTACGTGTTGACAGAGTAAATTCGATTATACAGGAAAATTTAACCGCTATCAGGGTTGTAAAATCATTTAACAGGCAAAGACATGAAGAAAAAAGATTTAAAGAAAGAAACGACTCATTAATGGATACAGCTTTAAAAGCAATATTGCTTATTGTGTTCCTTATGCCTGTATTAAACATAGTTGTTTATTCTACCATAATCGCCGTGTTGTGGTTTGGAGGAAAGCAAGTAGTTGCCGGCTCAATGTCAACCGGAGAATTATTGTCCTTTATTACGTATATAACACAAATCTTAATGTCCTTAATGATGATTTCATTTTTCTTCATGCAGCTTCTTCGCGGTTCAGCTTCCGTAAAAAGAATTTCAGAAGTACTTGAAACAGAGTCTGAAATTGAGGAAGCTTCAAATCCTGTAAAAGAATTGGAAGACGGCTCTGTGAGCTTTAAAGATGTATGCTTCCGTTATCCGGGGAGTAAAGAAAAAACTTTAAAGAACATCAACTTCCATATAAATTCAGGAGAAGTTCTTGGGATTATCGGCTCCACCGGCTCATCAAAATCAACATTGGTGCAGCTTATACCAAGGCTTTATGATGCAACGGAAGGCAGCGTAATGGTCGGAAACAAGGATGTAAAACAATATGATATCAGGATGCTTCGCGATAATGTAGCCTTTATACTGCAAAATAATACTTTATTCTCAGGTACTCTTCGGGAAAATATGAAATGGGGAAATGAACATGCAGCCGATGAAGAAATAATTAATGCTTTAAAGCAAGCGCAGGCTTGGGAATTTGTATCTAAGTATCCTGACGGATTGGACCACATAGTTGAGCAGGGGGGAGATAATTTTTCGGGAGGTCAGAAACAAAGACTGACAATTGCACGTGCCCTTCTTAAATCTCCTAAAATAATAATTTTAGATGATTCAACCAGTGCCGTAGATATGACTACGGATGCAAAAATTCAGCGTGTTTTTGAGGAAGAATTGAGTGATGTAACTACAATAATAATAGCTCAGAGGATTTCTTCAATTCAGTATGCAGACAGGATTGTTGTAATGAATGAGGGAGAAATTGAATCTCATGGCAAGCATCAAGAGTTATTAATCAGCTCACCCATATACAGGGAAATTTATGAGTCACAGCAAAAAGGGGTGATAGGAGAATGAAAGAAAAGCCACGCAAACAACTAAGACCCAAGGATTCTAAAAAAACATTGATAAGATTGTTCAGTTACTTTAAATTTAATATATCTTTGTTTTTTGGAGGTATCTTCTTTATAATAATCGGAACCTTGGCTGAAATCGGAATTAACGGAATGCTGAGTCCTGTTATTGACACTTTAATCGGAGAACATGATGAAAGGCTTTTTGTCAAATATCTTCTGATTATGGGAGCAATGGTATTGATAATTTCCGTTGCTCAATACTTCGGCAACCTGTTCATGGCGAAATTAGCTCAGAGAACAGTGCATAAGATACGTGAAGACATGTTTTCCCACATGGAGAAGCTTCCTGTTTCATATTTTGACAAACATTCTCACGGCGATTTAATGTCCACATTTACCAATGATGTTGATATGCTTAATCAATCTCTTGAGCAAAGCGCTTCGCAAATTATCATATCAATTGTAACAGTTGTGGGAACATTTATAATGATGCTTATTTTAAGTCCCGTGATGACAACGGCGGTTGTGATTATGCTGATTGTCATGCTTTTTTCAGTTAAGTATGTGGGTGGAAAATCAGCAAAGAACTTTCGGAGCCAACAAGCCGCTTTGGCAGATATGAACGGTTATATAGAAGAAATGATGTCAGGTCAGAAGGTTGTAAAGATATTTAACTATGAGGAACGTGCCCTTGACACTTTCGGCAGGAAAAATAATGAATTAGGGAATTCAAGCACATTGGCATCCACCTACGGCGTAATGCTGATGCCCATTATGGGCAACCTTTCCTATGTTATGTATGCTTTGATATCAATGTTGGGAGCATACTTAGTGATGATTAACCGGCTGAGCATAGGGAATATCGGCTCCTTTCTGCAATATACAAGGTCAATATCAAGACCTATAACACAGGTTTCAAATCAGCTTAACACATTATTTGCGGCATTGGCAGGTGCTGAAAGAATATTCAATGTATTGGACGAAGAAATCGAAGATGATAGTGGTGATGTTACCTTGCAAAAGGAATGCGAAGGGAAGAATAATCTTTGCTGGAAGGTTCCGAAGAGTAAGGCCGAATATGACAATGTACCTCTCAGAGGTTTCATAACCTTTAAAGATGTTGATTTTGGCTATGTGCCTGAAAAAAGGGTTCTTAACAAAATCAATCTCTATGCAAAGCCCGGTCAGAAAATTGCCTTTGTTGGCTCCACCGGTGCGGGAAAAACAACAATTACAAATCTGATAAACAGGTTTTATGAAATTAATCAGGGAGAAATCCTCTATGACGGAATAAATATTAAAAGAATTAACAAGCATGATTTAAGAAGCACCATGAGTATAGTTCTGCAGGATGTTAATTTGTTTGAAGGAACAGTAAAGGAAAATATCAGGTACGGACGGTTGGATGCGACGGATGAAGAGGTAATAGCAGCTGCAAAGCTTGCAAACGCACATTACTTCATAAAGCATCTGCCTCAGGGGTATGACACTGTGCTGACCGCCGACGGTCAAAACTTATCCCAGGGAGAAAGACAGCTGTTATCAATCGCAAGGGCGGCAATAGCCGACCCGGTTATATTGATACTTGATGAAGCCACGTCTTCCGTAGATACAAGAACAGAAAAGCTGATATCCGAGGGTATGGATAAGCTGATGGCAGGAAGAACTACATTTGTTATTGCCCACAGATTATCCACGGTTCGTGATTCCAATGCCATAATGGTGCTTGAGCAGGGAGAAATTATTGAGCGTGGAGACCATGATGAGCTGATGGCTCAAAAAGGACGCTACTACGCGCTGAATGCGGGAACGGCTGAATTGGAATAAAACAGGAATCAGAGCTTAAGGGAAATGCATTAAATAAATAATTAAATAATAGGCTATTGACACAGAAGTAAACTCTATGCCATATTACTGATATTGATAATCATTATCAATTAGCGAAGAAGTTAATATTGAAAAAGAAATATCTAATAATATTGCTAATCATTTTATCCGCCGCATCATTGCTGCTCGGTGTAATTGATATCAGCATATCGGGAATCTTATCACTGAAGTCGGAGCTTTATCCATATTTAAGAAACAATAATAACGGCATTTATTTAAATTATTATCAAAGAAAGCTGTTGGGCATAGAGGTGCCTGATATCCTTTCAAAGGAAGAGTTCACGGATTTAAACAATTGTTTTATGACAAACAATAATATTGATTTGTCAGAGGGTTATTACGAAGAGGATAACATTAATTATAAAATATCACCTGCAATAACAACGGAAATGTTTGATAAGCTCAGCACCTGTTACAGGAAAAAATTCTGTACCGTAAAATGGAAAATAAGCTCCCTGAGTTCAGGGAGTAATTAAGTACAACGGCTCGGAAGTAAGATTAAGAGCTTTAAGCTTTGAAAACATGGACATGGATAAAATTATGAGGTCAAACACCATCAATAATTGTGAAGATGTTGAATATTTAATAGGAATTCCGGCAAAATACCGTTTAAAATTAGGAATTCATGAATCCGGAGCAACAGGTGTAAGGGTGGCAAGAGACACTAAATATTTATTTGTTAAAAATTTAAATACACAGCTGCTTACAATTTTTGGAACAATAATAACAATAACACAGCTTCCCATCGAAAGTCCATGGATTAAAGGGATACTTGCGGCTTTATCAATTCCCGTTGTAATGAATGTTGTATTTTCTTATGAGAGGGCTAAAATATAAATTTAGAAAAACTTAGGGACATTCCTCCTTTCTCTTGGAGATTTTCCCTGAAAGAAGGAGGTGTTTTCATGCCTGTGAAATATGGGTGGGTTGTTTATCCCAAACAAACTATAAATAATAAGTTCGGCAACAATGCATTCGGCTGGATGAAAGAAAGCGCATCAAAAAACGGAATTAATATTGATATTGTATTCAGCGATGGATTGATAATTTTAAACAGCAATACCGCAGAATTTATATACAATGGTAAAAAACTTAATTTTCCTGATTTTGTCATAATGAGGGATTATAATTACACCATCGGCATGCAGCTTGAAAACTTGGGAATTAAAGTGATTAACTCGCCGCAGTCCATGATGAATGCGAAAAATAAGGCTGTGACATCACAATTGCTGGTCAAAAACAATGTAAGTACACCGAAGTTCATGTTTGCCAAAGATAAAAACTATGATTTAATACATAATTATTTTGACCTCAAGAAATTTGTAATGAAGAAAATCGACGGCTCGCAGGGATTGGGTGTATATCTCATTGAAAATGAAGAAGATTACAATAATGCCTATGGTGAAATCGGTGACGAATACTTTTGTCAGGAGTTTATTGATTTCAGCTTCGGAAGGGATATTCGTGCTTATGTATTGGGAAACAAAGTGTTGGGCTGTGTTAAAAGAATTTCGGATAACAGCTTTAAATCCAACTTTTCATTGGGAGGCAGAGTTGAAAAATACGAATTAAATGATTCCGTCAGGGAAATTTCCATTAATGCCGCCAAAGCAACAGGTCTCGAATTTTGCGGGATAGATTTGCTTTTCACAAAGGATTCATTCACCGTATGCGAGGTAAACGGCAATGCAGGCTTCAGGACAATTACTTCGGTATCGGACATAGATATTCCGTTGGAATTATTTAAATGGATAAATCATGAGATTTACTGATATACATTTGAGGTGTGGGATTCCCGCGGCTTATGCTATTTATTATTTGAAAGTATAAATTGTTTTAAATTTTACTTTAAAGAACATTTTTATTGGGAATAATATTAACAATGGTAACAAATGTTACGCTGTTTTGGTGTATGCTGTGTTAAAATATATTACAATATATATTTGGGGATATTACTCATATGCAGAATATTGATTAAGAACATTCAAAGGATGTTTTTCAAAGATTACATGATTCAGAATGTGTCCCCATTCCAAAATAAGCGTAAAGGGAGAATCTATGGACAGAAAAATTAATATAAAAGATACATTATACAATATAACAGAGCAGCATAAGGAGGCATTGGGGCTTTTAATATCCCTGGGATTTGACAGCTTAAAGGATGATAATCTGCTTAAGCTTTTCGGAAGCTCAGTTTCATTGGAGAATGCATTAAAGTCTAAAAAAATAAATGCAGATATGTTTGTTAAGCAGCTGATAGAAAAAATTGATGAAAATGAAAATAAATCAGAACAAAATAAGCATAGGGACACGGTTAAAATTACCGGAGTTCTTCCATGCCCCGTTAAAGTTCCATTGCTGGAAACCTTTGGAAAATGGTTGAGTGAGCAAAAATTTGATTTTAATTTAGATTATGAATTAAAGGCTGCGTCAATAGGAGTCGATTGGATAAAGGAAGATTTGAAAAATTCGGATACTGTGCCTGACTTATTCATATCGGCTGGGTTTGACTTATTTTTTGACAAGAAGCTTTTAGAAAAGCATAAGTCGGAAAATCTTTTTGAGGATATAACAGGAATTCGGAAATATAACAAGGATTTTTGGGAATATGGGCTTGAGGACCCCAATGGGCAATATTCGGTACTCGGGATTGTTCCTGCTGTTTTTTTAGTGAATAAGGATGAGATGAAGGGAAGAAAAATTCCCGAAAGCTGGGAAGAATTAATGTCGGGCGAATTTGAAAATAATGTGAGTCTTCCTATAAGCGACTTTGACTTATTCAATGCTTTAATGCTCAACATGTATAAAAAATACGGCGAGGAAGGAATAAGAAAGCTTGCGGGAATATTTCAAAAAAATATGCATCCTTCCGAAATGGTTAAATCTCACATGAAAAGAGAAAGGCCTGCAATAACCATAATGCCTTATTTCTTTACCTGGATGGTAAGGGAGGGAAGCCCTATGGAGTTGGTATGGCCAAAGGACGGAGCAATAATAAGCCCTATTTTTATGCTTAGCAGGAAAGACACAAAAGCAAAAACAAAGCCGATTGTTGACTTTTTCGCTTCAAAGCAAACAGGAGAAATATTGTCGCATAAGGGTAAAATGCCAAGCGTCAATCCTGAAGTAGACAATATGATACGGGCGGAAAACAAATATATGTGGCTTGGCTGGGATTTTATAAAAGAAAATGATATTTCATCCCTGATAAAAAAGTGTGAGGGTATTTTCAATGAAGCTTTGAAAGGAGCGCAGCTATGAATTTAATAACAATATCCGGTCCTCCTTCATCAGGAAAAACATCGGTTATTTTAAAAACCATTGAAGCAATTAAGAAGAGAAAATTAAATGTAGGTGTGGTAAAATTCGACTGCCTTTATACAGATGACGACATATTGTATGAAAAAGCAGGAGTTCCCGTTAAAAAAGGACTTTCAGGCTCCTTATGCCCGGACCATTTTTTTGCAAGCAATATCGAAGAGGTTGTGAGATGGGGAAATGCGGAGGGCTTGGACTTGTTGATAACTGAAAGTGCAGGTCTTTGCAACAGGTGCTCGCCCTATATAAAGGGAATAAAAGCAATTTGTGTAATAGATAATTTAAGCGGCATAAATACACCTAAAAAAATCGGACCGATGCTTAAAACCGCAGACATTATCGTAATAACAAAGGGAGATATTGTGTCTCAGGCAGAAAGGGAAGTATTCGCATCAAGGGTAAATTCCGTGAATCCTCAGGCGGTAATTATGCCGGTAAACGGGCTTACAGGTCAGGGGGCATTTGAGCTCAGCACATTGATTTATGACGAAAATTCAAATATAGAAACCGTGAAGGGGAGTCAGCTTAAATTCCCAATGCCTTCGGCGCTATGCTCCTATTGCCTTGGAGAAACACGAATAGGCGAAGAATATCAGATGGGAAACGTAAGAAAAATGAATATAGGAGAAGACAATGATAAGCATTAGAGAATTGGAAATGAAAAAAATCAGGGATTTAGAAAATCAATATCCTTTTGTATTGTCTTTCTTTGAGAATAACAAGCTGAATGTAGAGGGCTTTAAAGATTCAACCTTCAATGAATATTTAAATCATTTTACGGACGAGGAAATTGAAGAGTGGGCAATAGACATTTCTAAAATTAAATCTGATTTGGAAGCTTATATAAATCAAATGCTTCAGTTTTTAGGCTTGGAAAAAGATATAGTGAATTCAATTACGATTTTAGCCGGCAAGGATAAATACGGCAATAAAGAAAACTTTGATTCGCTGACGATAAAAAAGAGTGAAATTATTTCGATAGTGGGACCCACCGGCTCCGGAAAAAGCAGGCTTTTAGCCGATATTGAATGGGCGGCGAACAATGATACGCCAACCGGAAGAGTTATTTTAATAAACGGAGAAAAACCGGATTACAGCATAAGATTTTCAACAAGCAACAAATTGGTGGCACAGCTGTCGCAAAATATGAATTTTGTAATGGATTTAACCGTAAGAGAATTTTTAGAGCTTCATGCAAAAAGCAGAATGGTTGAAAATGAGCAGGAAATAGTTTTAAAAATAGTTCAGGCAGCCAACGAATTAGCAGGTGAAAAATTCAATTTGGATACACCGGTAACGGGGCTGAGCGGAGGGCAATCAAGGGCATTGATGATTGCCGATACCGCAATATTAAGCACTTCTCCAATAGTGCTTATAGACGAAATTGAAAATGCCGGAATAGACAGAAAAAGAGCGCTTAATTTACTGGTTAACGAAGAAAAAATTGTTCTTATGGCTACCCATGACCCAAGCTTAGCTCTTATGGCAGATAAAAGGATTGTTATTAAAAACGGCGGTATTTACAAGGTTATTGAAACCGGCTCAAAGGAAAAACAAGTCTTGAAGGAATTGGAAGGAATGGACAAAATAATCAACACAATGAGAGCTAAGCTCAGAAGCGGCGAAACAATAAATTACTAATAAATGTGTTTTGAAATTATTACGGGACGAAAGTTCCTTTTTCATTGATTAATTTAAAGAAATGTAATAAAATATATTATGGATTATTTTAAGGATAAGTTATGATTAAAAAAAGAAGTGTAGTGCATTGGCTTCCTGCAGTATTATGGATGGGTTTAATATTTTTTTTGTCTTCTCAACCGGCTGTTAGCTCAAATTCTTTAAGCAAGGGGTTAACCAAATTAATTATAGAAATTTTAGGGAGAATTCTGCCGGTTGATATAGAAATAAGCACTGTTGATGTCTATGTTTCGCGGATGAATCATTTCGTCCGCAAGTTTGCCCACTTTTTTGCATATATGATACTTGGTATATTTGTTTCAAACGGATTTAAAAAGAGCGGCAGCAAAAAGGTATTTCTGCTTTCATTTGCTATTTGCGCAATCTATGCTGTCAGCGATGAGCTTCACCAGCTTTATGTGCCGGGAAGAGGATGCCGGCTGAAGGATGTTATAATTGACAGCGCAGGTTCATTAACGGGAATATTTTTGGCAAAGGAATATTTCAGACTGTCCAAAAAATTTAAAAGGAGGCTTCCATGACGAAGCTAAAAGCGGATTTAATGTTGTTGATGGTAACATTGGGCTGGGGAATTTCATACTACTTAGTTGATTTAAGCTTAGTTGATATGGGTCCGTTTACCTTAAACACAAACAGGTTTTTGATTGCATTTATTGTTGCCTTGTTAATTGCATTTCCTAAATTAAAAAACATTTCAAAAACCACATTTAAATTCAGCCTTCTGCTGGGCGGTGCATTGGTATTTGTTTACATAGGAGCAACATTCGGTCTTCAGTATACATCATTGTCCAATGCAGGTTTTTTGTGCGGATTGACCGTTATCTTTACACCGATACTATCAGCGGTAGTTTATAAAAAGTTGCCGAACAAAAAACAAGCTGTTGTAATCTTAATGAGTTTTATAGGTATAGCACTTTTAACATTGAAGGATGACTTTACCGTTAATTATGACAATTTGCCGGGTGACCTTTTATGTATCATGTGTGCTGTTTTTTATGCGGTACATTTATTGATTACCGAAAAGGCAGTAACCTATGAAGATGTGAACCCGTTCCAGTTAGGTGTTTTGCAGTTGGGAACAACAGGGGTATTTAATTTAATATTGGCATTTATATTTGAAAATCCTCATTTGCCGACAAGGGCAGCTTATTGGGGTCCTGTTTTGTTTTTATCGATTTTCTGCACAGGCTTGGCTTTTGTAGTACAGTGCGTGGCGCAACAATATACAGAGGCTTCCCATGTGGGCATAATATTTTCATTGGAAACTGTTTTTGCCGGAATTGTAGCATTTGTGCTTGCAAATGAAGTTCTTTCGCTTCAGTCATACATGGGTGCTGCGCTTATGATTACAAGTGTTTTTATTATGGAAACTGATTTTACCAAATTTAAAATATTCAATAAAAACGAAAGCAGCCAATAACAAGAAGTTATATCTGAATAGTAAATAACATAATTTTAATTATGTGGACTTTGGATACTGAACAGTTAAGGTTGCTTTTTTATTGCGAAAATTTCACTTGTAATTATATTGTATATTTTACATTAATACACTTAATAAATACGGCAAACAAACAAATAATATCAATAATAATTAAAATGAAAGGATGATATTATGTCACATAAAAATAAGAGTGTTAATGAGATGATGCGTAATTGGGAGTTTCAGCAAAAGCAGGAAAGCCAGCAGGATTTAAGAGATCAGTATGAATATATGAATGATAAGTACCAGCAAATGAAAAATAATAATCATGCTAATTTCAGCAATATCCGTAAAGAAGATAATGAGATATACAGAAACAACAGTGATTTAGCCGATAAAAACAGTTACATGCGATATGAGCTGAATAATACTTTCAATGATAAAGACGATAAAAAGATGCCCTAACCCCATTTCTCAGAGTGTTTATAGGGGACATTCCTTTTACCCGCAAAGACTAACTTTATAGTAAAGGTGTGTCCCCATACCTCTTATAAATGGATGGTAGGTCATTCGCAACAATTATGACTTGACCCAATTTCTTCGACCGACAGGGAGGAAGAAATTGCAGGTAAGTCAAATGCGATGAGTTACAAATTTGCATGAGCGATAGCGAATTGGCAAATTTGTGAACAAAACTGCGATTCCCAATTTATGCGACGTAAGGAGCAAATAAATTGGTGAAGGAGACTGCGGGAAAAATAAATTATAATTAAGGGCAAATATTCGATAAGGATATTTGCCTGTTTTTGCTTAATAACAGGATAATCGAAATACAAATAAAAAATTATTTATTTATTTTTAGCTTGACAGATAAGAAAATAAATCATATAATTAGTTTGTAATCATTACAAATTAAAAATGATTTCAAAAGAGGTTTATATGAATAAAACATTATTGGAATTGTCAAATGAATTAAAAAAGAATAATATTCGTCTTACGCATCAAAGGCTGAAGGTGCTGGAGTATTTAACAAATAGCATCAAGCATCCCACTGTTGAGCAAATTTATAATGCTCTTAAAAAGGAAGTGCCTTCTCTCTCTAAAACTACAATTTACAATACATTAAATTACTTAGCTGAGTTAAAGCTCATAAAAGTTTTAGCAATAGATGACAATGAGGCTCATTTTGATGCTGTTACGGCAGAGCATGGTCATTTTAAATGTGATTCGTGCGGGCAAATTTATGATTTTGATATAGATATGGATTCATGTAAAACAGAAAAGCTTGAGAATTTCATAATCAATGAAAAAGAGGTTTATTTTAAGGGTATCTGTCCGGGATGCCTTTCTAATATAAATTTAAATTAAATCGGAGGAAATGAAATGGAAAACAAAACACTTGAAAATTTAATGGCAGCATTTGCAGGAGAATCACAGGCTAACAGAAAGTATACGGCATATGCAAAAAAGGCAGAAAAAGAAGGTAAGTTAAATGCGGCAAAACTTTTTAAAGCAGCTGCCGATGCAGAAACTCTTCATGCATTGAAGGAATTTGAATTAGCCGGAAAAATAGGAGCAACAGCTGAAAATTTAGTAGATGCAAAAGCAGGTGAAACTTATGAATATGAGAGCATGTATCCTGAATTTATAAAGGACGCTGAATCAGAAGGAAACTCAGCTGCCATAAATGCATTTACATTTGCAATGAAAGCTGAAGAAGTTCATGCAAAATTGTATCAGGAAGCATTGGATAACATAGACGAAACTGAAGAAGTATTTTATTATCTTTGCCCTGTTTGCGGCAATATAGAAAAATCTGTTCCCGACAGATGCAGTATCTGCGGTGTAATGGGCTCGAAATTCATTAAGTATTAATTATAAAAGTCCTCTACGGGACTTTTTGTCATTTTAAAGAGTATAAACAAATCGTATAGGGATAGCAATTTTGTAATTTGTCAATATCTATTTAGAAAAAATTCTAAACAGGTATTGACTTTTTTATTTGGGTATTGTATATTCTATTTAGAGATATTTCTAAATAGAAAGAGGTGGTTCTGTGGGATTTGCGGAAACATTTAAGGCGCTTTCTGACCCAATAAGAAGAGAAATATTAGTAATGCTGAAGGAAGGAAAAATGTCTGCAGGAGAAATAGCCGAACATTTTGATATGACTGCTGCCACGATTTCCTATCACCTGTCGCAGCTTAAAAAGGCAGGATTGTTGTTTGAAACTAAATATAAAAATTTTATTTATTATGAAATCAATGTTTCGGTATTTGAAGAATTAATGTTGTGGTTCACACAGTTTGGAGGTGTTAAAAATGAAAACTAAGGTTGACAAATTAATGATTATCAGTACTGTGGTTTGTTTGCTTCCGATAATTTTATCCTTGGTTATGTACGATAAATTACCTGATAAAATGCCCATTCACTGGGATATAGAAGGAAATCCGGATAACTACGGCTCAAAGGCTTTTGCCGTCATAGGACTTCCGTTTATGATGGCAGGATTGAATTTAATTACGCACTTTGCATTAAATTCCGACCCTAAAAGGGAGAATTCTTCGGTTGTTCTAAAGCTTATAGGAAAATTAACCGTACCTTTTCTATCCGTTGCCTTAGTTCCGATAACTTTATTTGCCGGATTGGGATATGAAATTCCGATAGAAAAAATAGTGCCTGCTTTTGTCGGTTTATTATTTATAATAATAGGTAATTATCTTCCAAAGAGCAAACAAAACTATACTGTTGGAATAAAACTGCCATGGACATTGAACAATGAAGCAAATTGGAACAAAACTCATCGTTTGGCAGGATACTTGTGGATAATAGGTGGTTTATTGATGTTTTTAAACAGCTTTTTAAAGATATATTGGATTCCAGTATTCTTTATTATAATTTCATGCCTGATTTTCATACCTGCAATATATTCTTATATTTTGTACAAAAATGGACTGCAATGATGGCTGTGCTCATCTTGCAAATAAAGAAAGTGGCTGAGCCACTTTCTTTATTTGACTTGATACATTCCGTTGGTTTCCATATATTTGAATATAGCTTCTCCGTGCTGCTGTTCTTCCTTTTGAATATGGTTTAAAATATTTCTTACCTGTGGGTCCCTAAATTCAAATATGGCTGTATCGTATGCACCTGATACATATTTTTCGGTCATAAGCATATCGGTGCAAAGATCTTTGTCAGATTTGTTAGTTCCGGATGTACTTCCTTGCGGTTGGAATGGATGCTGCTGAGTCATCTTAGATTGTTGATTCTGCATTTTCATTTGGGCTCCTGATTGCTGTTGACCGCCGGATTGCTGCTGTCTTCCTGATTGCTGTTGACCGCCGGATTGCTGTTGGCTGCCGGGCTGCTGCTGACCGCCTGATTGCCCCATTGATGGCATTTGTCCCTTCAAGAGCTGGTCGATAGTGTTATAATGTTCCATTTCCTTTTGTGCATTTTGTTGAAAAATGCTTTTTAGCTGCGGGCATGATACCATGTTGGCATAATTTTGATACTTTAGAATGCAAATTTCTTCATGGTTTTTTTGATCTTCTAACAGGAATTTTTCCTTAGTACTAAAATTCATTTGAACACCTCCGATTATATTATTTTCAAAATATCAAAATATATCCGTTAAAAAATTTTTGATTTTTGATGTTTATAATCTTAGGCAAATGTAAAAACCTTTATGTGATAAATGCTTGTAAGAGAGATTTGAATGAGAAAGGCGCTGATTTTTCAATCAGCGCCTCAAATTTTAATTCTTATTCTTATGCTTTATTTTTTTCTTTAGCAAAGAATTCTTTTGTAAGTTTAAATACTGTACCGCTCAGGAACAATACACCTATTAAGTTTGGTATAGCCATCAAACCGTTCAATGTATCTGCCAAGCTCCAAATGAAGTCCAATCCGCCGATGGCACCGATTACTACGAAAACAACCCATATTATTCTGTATGCGAATATTGGTTTTGTTCCAATAAGGTATTCAATACATCTTTCACCGTAATATTCCCAGCCTATAATTGTTGAATAAGCAAACAGTACAAGACCTACGGAAACTATATATCCGCCGCCTTTAAGAGCGGTATCGAATGCCAATGTTGTTAAAACGGCACCGGACTGACCTGATTCCCATGCACCTGTAGTAACGATTGCAAGAGCGGTGATTGAACAAATAATTATTGTATCAACAAATACTTCAAATACTCCCCACAAACCCTGACGAACAGGATGGTCGGTAGTTGCGGCGGCATGTGCTATAGGGGCACTACCCAAGCCTGCTTCATTCGTAAATACACCACGTGCAACACCATATCTTATTGCATTTGACATAGTAGCTCCTGCGAAACCGCCCACAGCAGCTCTTCCGGTGAAAGCATCTGCGAAGATTGTTGCAAATGCAGCAGGTATCTCACTTGCATTTCTAAATATAATTACTAAACCGCCTACAATATAAATTGCAGCCATGAAAGGAACCAATTTTTCTGTGAAGGCACCGATTCTCTTAATACCGCCGACTATAACCAAAGCAGTAATAACAGCTAATATAATTCCGGTAGCTAAAGGAGGTACTTTAAAAGAACCTTGCATTGCCAATGCAACAGAGTTTGACTGAACCATATTACCTATACCGAAGGATGCCAATGTACCGAATATGGCAAATAATGTAGCCATCCATCCCCAGCCGAGACCGTTTTTAATGAAGTACATCGGTCCGCCTACGTAACGTCCGTCTTCTGTTTTTTCTCTAAATTTAACGGCAAGTACAACTTCAGAAAACTTTGTTGTCATTCCAAACACTGCAGCAAGCCACATCCAGAATACCGCTCCGGGACCTCCGGAAGCTATAGCTGTTGCAACACCGGCAATATTACCTGTTCCAACTGTTGCGGCAAGTGCTGTAGCAACAGCCTGGAAAGCGGTAACTTCGCCTTCACCCCTTTGTTCCTTAGAGAACATTTTAAGGAAGGTATTTTTTAAAATGTAACCAAGTTTAGTAATAGAGAAGAACTTTGTCATAATAGATAGAAATAGACCTGAACCTACGATTAATACCAATATCGGCGGTCCCCAAACAATGTTGTTAACAAAACTGTTGATGCTCATTATTGTTTCCAAATATATCCCTCCATTCAAATTTTATTACGTTAACGTTTTCAATGCATATCGGCTTAAATATCAAACGTTTTCAACATATGCTTACTTAGACATCAAACGATTTCAATGCATACTTGCTTAGACGTTAAACGTTTTCAACTATTATATAATATGCGGACATTTAATTCAATACGTAATTTATTACATTTTGTGATATTTAATTCATAATTAGTTAACTATTTAGATATGATTGTTTACCCAAGTACGTCATTAATTTTTTTATAATAAATATTTCCTGCTTAAAAGGATTAAAAGAGGGTATAAATGCATTATCAAAGATTTAATTAAAGGAGAGAAACATGAAAATATATGATTTTACGGTAAAAGATTCAGAAAATAAAGATGTGTCATTAGCAGATTATAAAGGAAGGGTTTTACTTATAGTCAACGGAGCGACAGGATGCGGATTTACTCCTCAATATGAAGGGCTTCAAAAGCTTTATGACAAATATGCCCCTGAAGGATTTGAAATTTTGGATTTTCCAAGCAACCAATTCCTTGAACAGGCTCCGGGAAGCAACGAAGAAATAGCAAATTTCTGCAGGTTGAATTTTGGTGTGGAATTTAAACAATTTTCAAAAATTGAAGTTAACGGCACCAATGAAGAGCCTTTGTACAAATACTTAAAAACAGCTGCCGAAGAATTCAGGAATAAGGATACTGCTGATTTATACAATAAGGTTAAACAATATACACCCGGAATTGCAGAAAATGATATCAGATGGAACTTCACAAAATTTCTTATAGATAAGGAAGGAAAGGTTGTTGCAAGATTTGCTCCTAACATTACTCCTGATGAATTAGACGGGCACATTTCGAATCTGCTAAAGGATGGAGAAATTGAAATTGTGTGCCATTCGGATTTTTCGCAGGGATGCTTGTAAAAAAAATAGGCGTACAGTTGTCCGCCTATTTTTTTATGCCCTGAGATGTTAATCTATTGTTATAGCACCATCTTTCATTGTAATAATTCTTTGTGCGATTTCTTCAACAAATGAATTGTCGTGAGTAACGATTATTATGGCAATACCTTGTGAAGCTAAGTCCTTGATTATTTTTGATATTTGCGCTCTTGTCTGCTCATCCAATGCTGATGTAGGCTCATCAAAACACAGGACGGATGGATTCAGCATACATGCGCGCGCTATTGCTACACGCTGTTTCTGACCGCCGGATAATTGAAAAGGATAGCTGTTTTCCTTCCCTTCCAATTCAAGCCTATTTAACAGAACTTCAGCCCTTTTTTTTATTGTTTCGACAGGATCTTTTTTAAGGAAAATCGGTGCTTCCGTTAAATTTTCCATAACATTCATATGGGGGAATAAATTGAAGCTTTGGAATACAAGGCCTATTTCCTGCCTTATTGCTGAAAGTTCGGTTTTTTGAGTATATTTTATATGACCGTTTTCTTCTTTGCACAAATACATGCCATTTATTTTAATCGAACCTTTATCTGCATCTTCCAATCCGGTGAGACACCTTAAAAGAGTTGTTTTGCCTTCTCCGGATTTACCTCTGATGCATACAATTTCACCCTGGTTTACAGAAAAGGAGATATCACTGAACACTTTGTTTTTTCCGAAACTTTTACTTAAATTTTCAACTGATAATACCATAATCCCCCTCCTATCTGTAATAATTATATTTATTTTCAATTTTGCCCAATATTTTTGTAAGAACAGCTGTTATAATCAAATAAACAAACCCTATATAAATGTATGGGCTGAAAGCTGCATAGGCATTTGATACAGATTTTGCAGCTTTTAAAATGTCGCTTGCACCCAAGATGTATATTAAGGATGTATCCTTTACCAATGTAATAACTTCATTGCCTATTGAAGGCATAACATTTTTTATAACCTGGGGGAGGATAATTTTCATAAAAGTGTGTGTCTTGCTCAGGCCTAAAACCTGTGATGCCTCGTACTGTCCCACATCTATGGAATTAATGCCTCCCCTGAAAATTTCTGCAAAATAAGCGGTATAGTTTAAAATAAAAGCGATGAAAATAGCCTGCTCTCTGCTGAATGCATATCCTATTAGAGGTACCCGGTAATATCCGAAGAATATGAACATAAGCTGAAGCAATAAAGGTGTACCACGCATTATATAAATATACATCTCGATAATGTTTGAAATTATTTTATTTTTTGATATTCTTAGCTTAGCAACCGCTATGGACAAAGGAATTGACACAATCAACGTCAGGGCAAATACTCCCATTGTTGCCTTAAGTCCTTCCGATGCCATAGGTACAAGCATTCTCAATACTATTGCTTCCATTATACAATCCTTTTAATTTTCTGAAAACCATTTTGAATAAATTTCATCATATGTTCCGTCATTTCTCATTTCATCAAATGCTGTATCAATTTTTTTCAATAATTCCGTATCACCTTTTCTTACTCCTACACCATATTCCTCATCGCCGAAATCTTCTTCCAATACCTTGTAATTTTCCTGACCGTTTTGCCTCATATAAAATCTTGCCAAAACTTCATCAACTACCAATGCATCTGAACGCCCTGCTTCCAAGTCGCTGAAGGCTTCGTTGTTTGTTGAAAATTCAGCTAAGTCTCCAAAAGAAGATGCTGTATCCGGCTCAGCGTTTATTGCGTCCAATGCGCTTGATTCAGCTTGAACGGCAACATTTCTGCCTGCTAAGTCAGTCTTTGAAGCAATATCCGATCCTGCCAATGTTACGATTATTTGGCTGTTTTCAAGATAGGGTTTTGTGAATGCCACCATTTCCTGTCTTGCGGCTGTTATGGTATAACCGTTCCAAATAAGATCTATATTGCCTGCATTTAATTCCGTTTCCTTCATTGTCCAGTCTATAGGCTGAAATTCAATTGTCATCCCGATTCTTTCTGCAACTTCATTTGCAAGGTCTACATCAAACCCAATCAGATTTCCTTTTTCATCTCTGAAACCCATTGGCGCAAATGTGTCATCAAGTCCCATAATAAGGGCTTCAGACTGTGTTGGCGGTTCCTTGGCACATCCTACAATCATTAAGGCCGTTAAAATAAATAATACTGTTGATTTAATTGTTTTAAATACATTTTTTTTCATTTTTCTATCTCCTTTAATTTTAATATCGCAGTCTCCGCACACAAATTTATTTACTCCCTTTAGGTTCGTATATGTTGGTGCTCGTTGCGTTTGACCTACCATCCATCTGTTCTTCGCTGCCGCTCGAACATATAAAAAACTCCCGTCCTAGGATTTCCTAGAGGACGAGAGTAAATTCACGTGGTTCCACCTCATTTCACCGATACTTCACAGCATCAGCCTCATTAAGTACAATCATACTTTTGCCCTGTAACGGTGGCATTTCCGAATAAGACTACTATAAATTTCATCCATTTGCTCAAAGGTGTGTTCAATATA
>ENA-UOOM01001554-UOOM01001554.1-fermentation-metagenome-genome-assembly--contig:-NODE-1554-length-21603-cov-6.208836_pt1 | contig 21603 bp, 19 predicted proteins | sample MGYA00245781_ERZ724031 | MGnify/ENA primary metagenome ERZ724031 (study PRJEB28704, sample SAMN03018317) | fermentation metagenome | biome: anthropogenic terrestrial biome; feature: soil; material... | reverse complement strand
TTTAAGACTTGCTCTTACTGCATGTATCAGACAATATTTTGTTGAACATCCTTCCGAGTTCGACCCGAGAAAGTACTTAGGACCAGGTAGAACAGCAATTAAAGATATGGTTGCACACAAAATGCGAAATGTTTTGGGCTGCAGCAATAAAAGATAAAAATATTTTTGACGAATTCAGCGCAAAATTTACCAAGACTTAACAAAATATAATTTAAAACTGACCGGGACTTTTTTAATTCCCGGTCTCTGCATTCTCTATAAAGTCAATTGCTGTTTCTTCATAGCAGTATAAAAACAATCAACCTAATGTTCGAGTATATTTACATTGTTATATCAAATTTTTACCTTTTGCAGGCTCAAACAGTGTAATCATAAAGATGGTTGCATGTTCCTTCCATGAAAATATTCTTTTTACTTTTCCCGTCAAACAGGTGTATTTTTTTTAAATCAAAATAAAGTTTGACCTCATTCCCCTCGGTCAATTTTTCTTTCACTGCTGATTTTGCCGTTATTTTTTCTCCAAAACAGTCGAAGTGAACATGGGCTTCATATCCTAATACCTCGGTTATTTCATGCACCGCGTCAATTCCGTCGCCGTCTTTTCCGGCTACGAACCTTATATCCTCCGGTCTTATGCCTGCTATAAGCTTTTTTCCCACATATTTTTCCAAAACCTCTTTGTCATACATAAGCTCGGCTAACGGCAAAGTAAAATTCTTTGTTTTAAGCAATATGTTCTCTCCGTGACCGTCAACCATCATTTCTATAAAATTCATGCGTGGCGAACCGATAAAACCTGCTGTAAAAATATTGGCGGGACTTTCATAAATATTTTTAGGGGTACCTGTCTGCCGTATTATTCCGTCCTTCATTACCACTACTCTGTCCGCCATTGTCATTGCTTCCGTTTGGTCGTGAGTTACATAAACAAAGGTGGTTCCTAATTTCTTATGAAGCTTTATTATTTCTATGCGCATCTGCGCTCTAAGTTCCGCATCCAAATTGGACAGGGGCTCATCCAAGAGAAAGACCTGAGGCTCTCGTACAATTGCCCTGCCTAAAGCCACTCTTTGCTTTTGACCGCCGGACAGCTCTCCCGGCTTTCTTTTAAGCAGCTCCTCTATATGGAGCATTTTTGCGGCACTCATTACTTTTTCCCTGATTTCGGATTTGCTCGCTCTTCGCATTTTCAGCCCGAAGGACATATTGTCAAACACCGTAAGGTGAGGATAAAGAGCATAATTTTGAAATACCATTGCAATGTTGCGGTCCCTGGGTCTGATATTTCCGGCAGATTGACCTCCTATAAATAAATTGCCTTCTGTAATATCCTCCAACCCTGCTATTATCCTGAGAGCCGTAGATTTCCCACATCCGGAGGGGCCTACAAGAACAACAAACTCGCCGTCATCTATATTCAGATTTATATTTTTTAATGCTGTAATATTTTTTGAGTATTTCTTTGTTATATTTTCTAATCGTACTGATGCCATAATTATGTCCTTTCACGCAGTTTAAAATTGTTTATAAAAAAGTCAAATAAAAAATATACAGGCAATATGAACCGATACGCGCAGGCATACCTTCCATATTGGGCTCCCGACACCGCGGCGGCATAAAACATTATAAATGCGGACGCTGTTTCAACAATCATAAGCATATTCAAGCTTTTGTTCCTCATAAGCCGTAAAGCTGCCGCAAAGCAGGCAGAACTTAACAAGCCTCCGGCAAAAATATAAATAAAGGACTTTGCAAAATAAACATCAAAGAAATAGTCCCTCGTCAGCCTAAGCCCGCTTAAATTATCCCTGTACCTTTCTGCAAGCCCTGACCAGAAATCAAAATCCGACCATTTTGTAGGGATGAAGCTTCCGGATATTTCAAAGAAAAAGCTTCCGGCAAAAAAACATATGCACACCCATAAAACTAAAAGAAATACATAATAAGCAATAATCCTAAGTCCTTTTTTATGTTTCTTGGCATAATAAAATCCCGCCATCAGCCTTACGAACATGCAGGCAAAAATAGTCAATGCCGGAAATATAAGAAAGTTCCCCGTCACGGACACCATATCGGAATAATTGATTACGGAATCCGCGGAGTACGAATTTTGAAGTATAAATTCTTCAATCATCACACCTGCTTCGTCACCGTCAGATTCCGACTCCATGTCCAAGGAAACAAATTTCTCATCTTTTTTGTAATTATCCTTTTTCACCGCAATTATTCCTGTGACGGCATCTGTTACACAAGCTACTTTGTATGAATTTCCGTCTATATAAACGGTTTTCCCCAAAACATCCCGTGAGCCCCAAAGCTCATATGCCTTGTCCGAGGACATGGAACAGCCTGTATACCCCCACATGCCTTTCCCGTCTCCCCACATATATATAACATCCGATTCGATACATATTCCAAGGTCAGGGTCCTCTATCTCAAGGTTGTAATCCTGTTTCCATGCAGTCAGCTTAAAATCCGTCCCCAAATCTTTCTGCCTCCTGCGTATTTCATATAAGCCGTCAATATTAAGAGGAGTTGTTTCAAACCTTAGGCTAACGCCTTTGTATTCCCTGTCTAATTCTGCGTACCTGCCGGCACTGCCGCTCCACAGCATGCATGCCGCCAGCACAAGCAGCATTGCCAAAAGCTCCCTTTTGTATTTTTTCATTTGGTTTTCGCCCTCACTCTGTCCGATTCTTCCACAGGCTTATTGCTGCTTACTATTACCTCTTCGTCACTTACGCCGCTGACTGCGGCTCTGCTTCCGTCACTGTCAAGCACCTCAATATTTATCCTATATGCGGCGTCCTCCTCTCCCAACAGTGTATTCACTTTCTTAACTCCAAGAACATAATCGCCGGCGCCGCTGCTCCTCACGGCGCTTAAAGGTACGACTTTGCTATATTCCTCCGTGGTTTTCACATGCTTCATGGATGCCGCCATTCCGCTGTAAAGCTCATTGTTTTCCGGCATTTCAACGGCTATTTCCACTGTATTTTTATCGGATGACGAAAATTTCACCCATTTTACTTCTGCGTCCTTTATGGGCGCTTTCTGCCCTTCCAAAGTAATTTGCGCTAAATCCCCCGGCTTTATATACTTTGCGCTTTCTTTGTCCGCCTCTGCCTTGAAGTAATAGTTTGAATCCCCCGGTATAATGGAAATAAGATTCCCCGCTGAGGTTTTTTCACCCGGCTTAACATAAATTTCATCTATTGTTCCGCCCCTTCCGGCATATATTGCGGAGCCCGCCGCAGACAATTCCCTTAATGAGATGATTTCTTTATTTTTAAGCTGAATTTCCAATTCAGCAGATTCTTTATCGATTTCGTTCCTTTCCCTTGCCACCTTATCCGCCGCCTGGGCTTTTTCTTTTTCATCAATTGCTGCCTGAAGGTTGAGCAAGGCATCTTCTACCGCCCTTTTATCCTTTTTTAGCTCGATTCCGCCGTTTATTTCTTTATTCAGCTCTAAGTCCTCCTGTGCTCTTTGAAACTCTTCCTCGGCTTTTTCAACAGCCCTGTCCCCGGAGGAATCATAAGTGTTCAGAGAAAGGCTTTGTTTTTTCAGCTCTAAGAGCCTTAGCTCGGTCTCCGCCACAGAAAGCCGCTCCTCAATATCACTGCCGTCAAGAATAATCAACGGCTCCCCTGCTGTTACGACCTGCCCCTGCTCAACCTTTATCTCCCGTATTATGAATCCTTCCTCCGAAGAAATATACAGCTTTTCCTTAGGCTCCATCCTTCCTTCACAAAACATTTCATGAGCCAATCTGCCCCTTTCCGCCTTTTTTACATACACCTTCGCAACAGCGACGGAATCGGCAGCCCTTGAGAGTATGGTGAAAAGCAGCATTAGCGCGAAAAAACCGGCAAGTGCTTTTGCATAAAGCTTTTGTTTTTTGTTTTTTTCATCTTCCTTGCAACCGTATGTCATAACTCTCTCCTTTGGCTCATTCTTTCAGACCTGATGCACGAATTCCTTTTTCCAAATACTTCTGCCCCAATAGAAATATGAGCATTGACGGCACTATCATCAATACAGATGCCGCCAAGTACAGGACGCCTGTGCCGGAAGCAATATAGGGCATAAACAACGACAGGGGCCACAGGGCTTTGTCCTTCAGAAATATGAGGGGCTGCTCTATAACGCTCCAGTATTCCAAAAAATCCAAGACAACAACAGATATAATTCCCGGTGCTCCCATGGGAAGCCCTATGTGTATAAATATTTCAAGCTCTCCGGCTCCGTCCGTTTCCGCCGCCTCCATAATTGCGGCGGGAACCGCCCGAAAAAACATATACATTATAAATACAGGAAACGTTGAAAAAACAGCAGGCATAATTATTCCCAAATGGGTGTTTAAAAGATTAATCCTGTCTAATATTATGTAATCGGAAACCATTGTAACCTGAAACGGCATCAGCATCAGAGCAATATATAATATAAGAAGAATTTTCTTTAACTTGAAATCATATTTAGCAAAACCCCATGCCGCAGGAACACCAATCAGAAGCTGACCAGCCAGCACAGGAAATACAATTTTGCAGGAATTCCAAAAAGCTGCGAAAAATCCCGGAGAATCCAGCAAAAGTTCCACATAAGGTTTAAGAGTGGGATAATGCGGTACTATATTCCAGTCTGCTGTTTTATCTCCACTTTGCTCAACAAGTATAGGAGATAGGTTTTGCTCAAATTCATCATCACTCATGAAAGAACCTCCGGCAATCATTGCCACAGGAAGCAATATAATCAGAGAAAAAACAATTAATATCAATGTGTTTATATTAAAAATTTTTTTCATTTACTGAAGCTCTCCTCCGGATATTTTTTTCAAAAGTAGTATAAGGAAAAATATAATACCTGCCGTCATTACCGCTCCGGCACATAGCTTATCCATGTCAAGCGAGGCAAACCAGTTATTAAACAAATGCTGAAGCAAGTACATACTGGTGTGAGGATATGACCCGGCAACCAAGTATGCCTCTCTGAAAACCTTGAAGGAATTAATCAGGGATAATATACCTATTATGAAAAAATCCTGTTTTATCCCCGGTAGTGTTATAAGGAAAAATTGCCTTACAGGTCCTGCTCCGTCTACGGAAGCTGCCTCATAAAGATTTGTGGAAATATTCGACAAGGAAGCCGACCACAAAACTGTATTATAACCTGTATTTCTCCATAAATAGCATATTATGAGCATGTAAAATGCAAAGGACGACCCCATGAAATCTTTAGGTGTACCTCCCATATATATTATTAAACCGTTCACCAGTCCGTTTTTATGAAATGCTGCCTTCCACAGAAATGCCAAGGAAGCCGCGGGCAGTGCCATAGGTATTAGTGAAGTGGTTTTAAAAAAATTCTCCGCGTATCTGCATTCTCCGATTATAACAGCAATAAACATAGAAAATGCCATGAGTACGGGTATGCAAACAGCAATGAATCTGAGGGTATTTGCAGCTGCCAGCCTGAATGCCTCATTGCTCAGAATGGATATATAATTTCCTATTCCAAAGAACTCATCGCTCATACCCCGGTAGAAAGATCTTTTCAGAACATCTGCAAAGGGTACCAATTTAAATATACAAACTCCTAATAAACTTGGAAGTATAAATAAAAAAGCATAAAATCCACTTCCCTTTTTATTCGGAAAGATACAGCTTTGTTCTTTCCTTGATTTTAGAAAAAGCTTGTTCCGCACTTTCATTCCCTGCAAAATATTCCTCCGTTTCATCAATAATCATCTCCAATAGAGTATAATCCGGAACATAAGGTGTTTTGACCCCTAAGCAAAGCTCCATAACCTTTTGTAATTCTTCGGCAGAAGGCATAGGACCTGCAAGCTCCTCTACAATAGTTCCCTCCTCCGTTTCTACACCGTTGGTCATTCCAAAGTACATGTTCTCATTTCCTCTTCCCTCTGCTCCCCGCTCTAAGGATTTTATATTTATAGGGAACCCGTCATAAGTTCTTGCATTCTGTACCTCTGAGGAAAGCATAATACCCACAAATTCTTCTGCCATATTAAATTTCTCTGTCTTTGAGTTTATTCCTATTATATTAACAGGGATAAATACATTTTCAGCCTGTCCCGGTAAGTGCAGTGCTACTCCGCCTTTTCTCTGGGCAATTGCCAAAGAGGGGGTGTTTACGGAATTATAGCTTTTTAGATTAGAGCAATAAGCATAAGTTCTTCCAAATGCCCAGTCAAAAATATAAGATTCACCACCGGACATTGATTCAACAAGGTCTCGAGATTTTGAATCATTTCCACTCCATTCTCTTTCATCGGGTTTTTCATCTCCATCTGTGAATTTTTTTCCTGAATCGTATATTTCTTTTAAATAAGTTAAAAATTCAGTTACAGCTTTTTCGTCTAAACTGCCTTCTTTGTCAAGCCATGCTCCACCGCTTGATAAGCCAAAAATTTTAATAAGCTCTCCGTAAGATGAAAATGGCACCGCCTGAAGCTCATTATGAGCCTTTGCAAATTCTGTAAAGGACTTAAGAGTTTTAACACTATCCGCATAATCTTCATCCATCCAAATAGAGGGTACTGTAAATTTGGCAGGCACCGCAAATATTTTTGAATCCCTCTCGTATACATTTACCACACTGTCTATGAGTTTTTCTCCGCTGTCATATACTCTTTTTACAGCACCGGACAAGTCCGCCAGCACTCCCTTGGATATATATGACTCCACATCCATATTATCAAGCAATATAAGGTCGGGACCCTTCCCCGCAGCAATTTCCGTATTAAGAGCCTTTATGGCATCCTCCTTTGTTACAGATAAATCACTGTCTATTCCAACTATTATGTTAATCCTTGTATCGGGATTTTTTCTTTGAAACTCTCCTGCTGTCTGCCTTAAGGTACTGTTTTCATTTAACGTATACACTATAAGCTCTGTGCCGGGTATGGTGGATATGCTTTCATCATATTCATATTTAAACATGCTGTTTTTTGATTCGAAATCCGCAAAGGATATGAAAAATTCTCCCGGCTTTGTCTCTATGGCGCCGCTGAAATACATTGACGGTATAGCCAATGATGTAAGCTCTCCTTCAATTATTTTTTCCCACAGGCTTCCTCCTTCCACAAGCCGGTAAACACCGCTTCTGTCAGTAAGATACATGCTCCCTTCACTGCCTCCCGTAAGTTCTGCATCACCGGTCATATTATCATAAATCACAGTATTTTTTTGCTCATAAGTATTTAAATCATAGATAACTACTTGAGATGCAGCCTCGTCAATTACAAATAAATTATCTCCCGAAACAGCAAACCTTTCATCTCTTTCTCCGCCATATCGAGTCTTGAACGTCCCCTCCGGCGAATGCTGCACAATTCCATTTCCTAACTGGGATAAAATTAAATCACCATTTGAAGCAATCTCCATTTTATTTATGTAAAGTCTTAAATCCTCAATAGAACTTTCTTTCCATTCCATTTCAATTTCTTCAAGTGTATTTTCTTCGGTAATCTTGTATATTTTATTGGTACCCTCAGTCCAAGCCCGCACCAATAAATATTTGTTATCTTTGCCGTCATAGGCTATGCTTTGTATATGGTACTCTTTTTCAAAAAGTTCTTTATACCAAGGTATCTCCACCTTCTCATACTCCATACCGTTCTTGGTGTTATACAGCTCAAACCATGGAGACTCATCTAAATATATGTATAAGTCGAGGGACCCGTCGGATTTTTTAACATAAATAACTCCATTCATATCTTCTCTTGGTTTTTTTAAATCCTTTTCTACATATCTTCCCATAGACTGTTTCCCATTTTCATCTGCCGGGGAGCCGTTGTTCCCTACGCAGGATACCATAAGAATTGCTGTACAACAGCATATGAAGAGCAATAAAGCTTTCGTAATTTTTTTCATATAACGCTCCTTAAATATTAATTTATCAGTTATTGCACAACCCTTGATAATCAGTCTTTTCTATCTATACAGCCCTGATTTGTTCAATTATAATATACATATCTCTAAATAACCTCAAATTCATTTAAAGATTATTTAGAAAGTATTTTATTAATATTACTTCCTATTAATGAAAACAGACTGAGTTTCTCCATCCCATATAACCGTTGGCATAATTCTGATTTTCGGAAACCACAAATGCGGCATCACCCGATATGTTCCTTATTTTTAAATATATAAATAAAAATTTTTTATTGGCAGGTATAAGCCGGTATTTTTAAAATTTTAATTCTTGAAATATAAATTTAATGGTGTATTATAATTTTGAATGTATAAAGAGGAATGATTAAAGATTATTTAGATACAAGCATTATATAATGGTATTATATAATTAAAAAATATTGTCTGTTGCAGGTGAAAAAATGAGAATACTTATTGTTGAGGATGACATAGAGCTGTGCAATGCCGTAAAATTCCATCTTGAACAGGAAGGCTACACCGTGGACACATGCTTAAACGGAGAGGACGGGCTGCATTTCATCAAGCAGGAAGCCTATGACCTTATACTCTTGGACCGGCTGCTGCCGGAGCTGGACGGTATGGACGTGCTGTCCCGAACGAGAGCTTTGGGCATAACCTCTCAAATTATAATGATAACCGCATTGGACGGCATAGGAGACAGAATTGCCGGCTTGGATGCCGGAGCGGATGATTACATAGTAAAACCCTTCGATATAAATGAACTGCTTGCAAGGGTAAGAGCCGTAAGCCGGCGCCCACGTCAGTGGAAAAGCACGGAAATTATTGTGCTTGACAATACGGAGCTCGACCTGATGAGGTGCAGCTTGAAAGGACCTTCAAACAAATGCACGCTGTCTAAAAAGGAATCTGAGCTTCTTGAAATTTTCATGAGAAACCGTGGATGCCTTATGCCCCGTTCCGTGCTTCTGTCCCGTGTATGGGGTCCCTGTGCTCCCGTGGAAGACGGGAACTTAGACAATTACGTGCATTTTTTGAGGAAAAGGCTTAGGTTTGTTGGAAGCAGACTTTTCATAAAGACAGCTCGGGGCGTAGGCTATTCCATGGAGGTGAAAAATGCTTAAAAAACTCCGTATAAAATTCACCCTCATATATATTTTGACCACGTGCATAATATTAGTCTGCTTTTTCGCATGGTACATGCATATGTCGGAAACCCAGCTTAAAAATCAAAGCAGCATAACATTTCAAAATAACATCAACTCAATCGTCTATAAGCTTCAAAGCGGCAAGGTCATAGACAATACGTGGCTTTCTCAAATGGAGGTCGGAAACATGCTCATAATTCATATAGAAGACAACCAAATCCCCCTCCTGTTCAGGGGCGCTTTCAAAACCGGCTTAAAGAGAGAGCTCCTTGTTGAAAAGACTCAGAATACAGCATTTAAAAAACACAATTTTGATATTAAGCTGCCGCCGCGGTCGTCCATAGATGTAAGCAGCGTAACCTTTGAAATTACCGGAGAAGACAATGAACCTTACCAAGCTGCGGCTGTGATAATACCATCCTCGAACGGGTGGCAGAGCCTCACTTTGCTAAGGGATTTAAGTATGCAGAAATCGGATATGCTGCAAAGCCGCATCAATTTTTTTGCCGCGATAACGGTTGTAATGATATCATTGTCCGCATTCGGATGGTGGTTTGCGGGAAAAGCCATACAGCCGATTGAAGTTAGCGGGAGGCAGCAGACGGAATTTGTGGCAGCCGCTTCCCACGAGCTCAGGTCTCCCCTGACCGTTCTGGGCGTATGCGTCTCCGCATTTGAAATAAGCGGAACCGAGAATGAAAAAAGGAGATTTTTAAACACCATTAAAAATGAGTGCAAAAGAATGTCACGGCTTGTGGATGACCTGCTCTTGCTTGCCGGCTCCGATTCAGGAAATTGGTCCTTCCGGGCAGAGAAGATTGAGCCGGACACACTTATTATAAATACCTACGAAGCCTATGAGGAAATGGTCAAGACAAAGAATCAGTCTTTGATGTTGGAACTGCCTCATGAGCCGCTCCCTGTCATAAAAGGTGATTATCAAAGGCTCAGTCAGGCACTTTGCTGTCTCTTGGACAACGCAATATATTATTCGGAGCCTGGAGGGAAAATTATTTTGGGAGCTTGCAAAGTCAAGCGTACCCTGCTCATTTACATTGCCGACAACGGAAAGGGAATACCGGACGAATACAAGGAGAAGGTATTTGAAAGATTTTACAGAATGGATTCCTCCCGCAGCAAAAAAGAGCATTACGGTCTGGGTCTCAGTGTGACAAAGGAAATCATAAGACTGCACCGGGGGAAGATTTATGTAAAGGATACGAAGGGCGGCGGCAGCACCTTCATTATGGAGCTGCCTTTAATAATAAGCCGCGGTTAATCTATCAGTCTGTCTAAAACTGAAAAATTAATTAAAACGAAAGATTAGCTTTGATTTTTTATACCGGATATTTACTTAATATGTGAAATCTGCTTATTTTATTTTTAAATCATTAATATATGTAGAAACATAATTTTTATCAACTGTTACAACGGCAAAATAAGTTTCATTTATTTTTTTGATTTCGCTTTCTATTAAATCTACAAGTTCCGATGAATGTAATTCATAATCCACAGGAACGACCACGTCAAATATTAGATTGGTATGGGTTTCTCCCTTAACAACTCTAAAATCATGCATTGTAAGTTTTTCGTCAACTGACCTTATAATCTTTTCCGTCATGCTCCTCAGTGCATTTATTTCCTTATCGTCTGTAATTATGGGATCTAAATGAATTACAAGGTTAATATTTAAATCCTTTGCAAAATCTCTTTCTATATTGTCAATCAAATCGTGAGATTTCAATATATCTTCCTTTGCATCTACTTCCGCATGTACTGTTGCAAAGTATCTGTTAGGTCCGTAATTATGCACCACTAAGTCATGGATATTTATTATTCCCTCATAAGATAAAATTTTACTCTCTATTGATTCAACAAATTCTTCACCGGGCATTTCTCCAAGTATAGGATTTAATATATCCCTTAATATATCAAATCCCGAATACAAAATAAACAATGCGACTAATAAACCTGCATACCCGTCAATCTCATAACCCGTAAACCTTGATATAAATACGGATAAAAGCACAACAGCCGTTGCAGCTACATCATTCCTTGAATCTGCTCCCGCAGCCTTAATTGTTGCGGATGAAATTTTACAGCCAAGTTTATTATAAAAAGAACTGAGCCATAATTTTACCAATATGGAAATGATGAGCACAGCCGTCATTTCCACGGAAAAAACTGTTTTTACGGGATTTATGATTTTATTGTAGGATGATTTAATAAGCTCAACACCAACCAAAAGAACGGCAGTTCCCAAAATAAGACCCGTGAGATATTCCATCCTTGCATGACCGAAGGGATGGTTTTTGTCAGCAGGCTTGCCGGATATTTTAAACCCTATAAGAGTTATTACGGAGGACGCTCCATCGGATAAATTATTTATTCCATCAGCCAAAACAGAAACACTGTTAAACAATATTCCTGTTATAATTTTGCTTATGCTTAACAAAGCATTTGTAATTATACCCGTAATGCTTGAAATCGTGCCGTAGGATTCCCTTACCTTCGAATCATTGACATCCTCATAATTTTTAATAAACTTTTTAATAATAAAATTAGTCATTGCATTCCTCTATTAAATACAGCTTTTTATATAATTCTTCGATTTCCGCTTTTAAATTATTATATTCATTATATTTTTTATTATATTCATCTAAATTCAATCCATGCGAATTAATATTTAATAACCCTTCAAGCTTAATTATCTTGTCTTCCGTATCAAGTATGTCGCCTTCTAACTTTTCTAAGTCTCTTTTTGCTTTTTCCTTGTTTCTTATCTCTTCTTTTTTTCTTTGATATTCTTTTCTTCCTATAGGAACAGCTTTATTTTGTCCGGATGCCTTCCGACTCTCCGTCAGTCTTTGCTTTTCCTGCTTATAACCTTCATAATCAAAATCATACATTTTAAAGGATTTGTTTTCTATTTCTCCGATACAGGTGGCTATTTTGTCAACAAAATATCTGTCATGAGATACGAAAAGAATTGTTCCCCCGTAATTAATGAGATTTTCCTCCAATATTTCTCTGGATTCGATATCCAAATGATTGGTGGGCTCATCAAGAATTAAGGTGTTCACCTTTTCATAAATCAGCATCCCTAACTTAAGTCTTGATTTTTCTCCCCCTGACAATGTACTGATATGTTTAAAAACATCCTCCCCCGTAAACAAAATCTTAGCTAATTCTTTTCTTGCTTCACTGACAGATATTCCATAGTGATATGAAAAGTAATCAACTATTGAAACGTCCTCTCTGTCAAAGCTCACTTCCTGGGGAAGATAACCGATTTTAACGTTGGAGCCCAACTTAACAAATCCGCGCTCGCTTGATATTTCATTTAGTATTATTTTCAAAATTGTTGATTTCCCTGTTCCGTTTTCTCCTAAGATACACATTGAATCCTTATAAAATAACGTAAAGCTTAAATTACTGAATAATTTTTTCAAACCGAATTTTTTACTTATATTGTTTACTGTAATTACTTCCTTGCCGGTTCTAATTACTCCTTTAATGTCAAAATCAGATGTTTTTTTATCCACTATGGGTTTTTTGATTAATTCAATTTTTTCAAGTCTTTTTTCTAACTCTTTTGCCCTTTTGTACATTTTATCGCTGTCCCGCATTTCACCCCAAATGCGGTATCTTTGAATCTGCTCTTCCATCTTCTTGATTTTTTTCTGCTGGTTTTCATATTCCTTCATTGCCTGCAGGAAGCGAAGCTCTTTTTCAGTTGCATATTTTGTATAATTACCATAGTAAACTTGTACTCCGTCACTTTCAAGCTCAATAATTTTGTTTGCAACCCTGTCAAGGAAGTACCTGTCATGGGAAACAATGACCATAGTTCCCTCATAAGAATTCAAGTATTCTTCAAGCCATTCCACAGATTTAATGTCCAAGTGATTTGATGGTTCATCCAAAAGTAAAAGTTCAGGCTCTTCCAAGAGTATTTTGCCTAAAATCACTCTTGTCTTTTCGCCGCCGCTCAATAAATTAAACTTTCTTTTCTGCATTTCTTCATTTATTTCAAGGCCATTCATAATTTTGTTGATTTTCTCATTAATATTGTACCCGCCCGATATTTCATAAAGCTCATGTATTTCGCCGTATCTTTTTACTGCTGCGCTAAGCTCTTCTTCGGACAAAAATTCAAAAGTCTTTTCAAGCTGCTCCATTTGAAGCTTTATTTCATGAACCTTTTCAAATGCTTTATTTAAAATATCTATAACCGTATTTTCATCTTCATAGTTTGGTATCTGCTCCAAATATCCTACGGTAAGTCCTTTTCGTTTATGTACCTGACCTGCATAATCTTCGAAACCTGCCAATATCTTCATTAATGTAGTCTTACCTGTTCCGTTTCGTCCGATTAAAGCAACCTTATCCTTTGTTTTAACATCAAAGGTTACATTTTCAAATATTTTATCCGCACCGTACATTTTGCATAAATTATTAATACCTATTTCAATCATTTAATTCACCTCTTTGGGGACATTCCTTCAATGCTATCTTACAAAGACTTGCCTCCATTGGGGGTGTGTCTCCATTCCTCTAATAATAAAATACCCCGGAAACATTTCCACAAGTATAAACTACTATATTATAATATTTTTGTCAAATTATTAATCCTTCTTTTTTTCAGCCATTATTGCGAAACTACGGGGTTTCCATAAACATGCATATTAAAAATATGGAAAAACTCCTTATCGGTAATTTGAGCTATAAATAAAAGATTTGCGGTTTTTGTCACAAATCTTTATTGGTTTTATATTTACTTTTTATAATTTTTGTCGTGAATTATTTTTAAGCCTTTAAATAAAAGCAGCGAATCAAATATGTCAATTTTGGAAGTTTCATCAGCTATAAGTCTGCCTAATCCTCCTGTTGCAACAACCTTCATACTTTCATTGCCCAATTCTTCCTTTATTTTTTTTACAATGTATTCAACTTGTCCTATATACCCGTAGACTAACCCTGCCTGCATGCTTGTTACAGTGTTCCTTGCAAGTATTGAATCGGGTTTTTTGATTTCAATCTTTGGAAGCTGGGCAGTTTTTTGCCACAGTGCATCCGCAGAAATCTGGATGCCGGGAGATGTGATACCGTATTTGAATTCTCCCTTTTCACTTACAACATCGTAGGTTGTTGCTGTTCCAAAATCTATAACTATTAAAGGTCCTCCGTATAAATCATATGCCGCTACAAGTCCAACAATCCTGTCAGCTCCTACCTCACGAGGGTTATCATTCATTATAGTAATTCCGGTTTTAACTCCGGGACCCACAACGATTGTTTCTATGTTAAAAAACTTTTTTAAGGCATTTTCAAAGGAATACATTACATTAGGCACAACCGATGAAACTATTGCGCTGTTTATATTATGATAATCTATATTATTGTATTTCAATAGATTTAATATAAAAATACCGTATTCATCAGATGTCTTTTCATTTTTTGTAACCATCCTCCAATTTCCGATAAGTTCATTACCCTTATAAACACCTATGACTATATTTGTATTGCCTATATCAACAACTAAAATCATATATTTTCTCCTCTTATCATCTTACCTTATCGTAAACGCTGACTACAGCCGAAGTTCCTATCCCCGCAACGGTGCTTTCTATTAAAGCGCTTGTTGTAACAAGAAATACGGCAAAGGCTGCAAAAGTTGTACCTATACCAAATTCGGTGCTTATGGCTACAACCCTGTCACTATAAATAATATACAGCATTAAAATTACCAACCCTGTGTTCGTCAATGCTCCCGATGCTCCTGCAATTAATAAAGAAACAGTCTTTGATTTAATTATTTTTTTAAACAAAATATTTACATAATAGGGTACTATCCCTATAAAAATTCTCGGCAAAATTGACACCAACGGATTTAAAAACAGATAATCTAAAGGTGATGCCGGATAAAATAATGCCCGAAGTAATGTAACTGTTCCGGACAGTGCTCCCATCAATGCACCAGTCTTAGGTCCGTATATAATACTTGTTATAATGGTTGGTAAAAAAATCAAGAGTGCCATTGATGCAGATGTTGTCGGAATTACCGTCAAAGCAACAAAAACGATTGTAAGCGACAGCATAACTCCTAAAAAAGTGAGTTTGCGTGTTTTAAGATTTGTGTTATTCATTTTTCCTCCTGTTCTCGTTCTAACTTACCTTAGATACAAGACAATTTTTGAATGTATTATAACACAAATTTTTAAAAATAAAAGAATTCTATAAAAATTTTACATAAATTTTACTTAATCCTTTCTCAGCTCATCAACAGCCTTGGTTGTAATCTGACTTCTGTCTAAATTTAACAGCCTTATTGCTTTTTCCAATTCCTTTTCAGAGGGAACTTCTATCTCAAGATAAGGTTTTGAATATGTTTGTTCATCCCATGTATCTATTTCAAACAATATGTTTTCATACATGTATGATCTGCGGTGTTTATAACCGGGTCTTTTTTGTTTATAACCTAATAATTCAATTATTTTAGATGCACTTTCCCAATCGGAAAGGTCGGTATCAATTTCTTCATTAACTCTGAGAGAATCTCTTTTGATGCTTCTTTTGAATGTCATGGTGCTTTTAGTTTCGCCTGAAAGATTATTTTTTGTTATTCTAATTCTCAAATAACCCATGTATTTTCTCTTTAAAAAATAATCGTCGGTATCAAATCTGTAGTTTATCTGATTTTCGTCTTTGACAAGAACAGCTCCCAAATCTATAAGCTTCTTTTCGATTTCATCTTTGTCAATATTTAAAACCTTTACTTCCCTCTCTCTCATTTTACCCTCCGCCTATATTTATGTAATTATAACATAATGTTAGGCAAATATAAATATATTTTAAGTTTTTTTGCATTGCCCGGGAAAAATCAACTTCATTGCAATAAAAAAGAAGCTGACTATAAAGATATGAAATAGACAGCTTCCCATATTAAAGTAATATTAATTATATTTATTCCGACAGGGCTTAGCCCGGAAAAGCCAATGCTCCTTCTGCATTCGGATCAAAAATGTTTATCTGCATAACTATACCGTTATAAAATGTATAAACATCGCCTCTGTATTTATCAACCCAAAAATCATACACCACAGGGATTACATAATACCTGTCATTTTCTGATTTCACAGTGAGATTGGTAATAATCTTCCTTAGGTATGCCTCCTCACTTAACCTGCCTTTATCATCATTTTCATCAAAAGGTACGAATTCTCCAAACTTCTTTTCAAAGGCAACTATCAGCTGCTCTCTGACCCTTTCCACAGCTTCTTCTTCGGTGAGCTTTCTATAGCTGTCCGGATACCTGCTAATCATAACATGTGGCATTCTAACAATAATGTGCGGTTTTGATGTATCCTGCCCGTCAAAATAACCGACCCGGGCATTCAAAGTCTCTGCTGCAAAGCTTAAGGGGACATAGACCTTGTCATTATGCAGCCTTGGTGAAGCGTCTAATTTAATTTCTTTCCCATTTACTTCCACATTGCTTCTGTCAACAGAAAATTCGATTTTGTTGTCTCCATCCATAATAGTGCCGTTTTTATATTCATTATCCAAATCAAGCTGTACGCCCAAACTTCCGCATACAGGATCTAAAGGAACAAAAATCGTTTCATTGTCGCTGAATAAGTCAGCATTTCTTATAATAGAACCATTAATAAACAAACCTATATAATCCTTTCCGATTTTCTCCTTGGTAGAGTCGCCATATGTAATATAATGTTCCTCATCAAGAAAGTTGTCATTAGGCTCAATGCTTATGTTGGCAATATTAGTATCCGGAATTGTTTCATTAATTCCCGAATTACTTTCATTTTCACCATTATTATCATATGGCGCACATGCGGAAACAGCTGCGGCTAAAATAATGCAGAACACAATAAATACGGCCTTTTTTCTCATATATCAATACACTCCTTTATTTAATTTAAGTCGCCTGATTTATAATCATATATTGATAAGACGATAGAAACACCTCTTTTGTTCCGGTTATATTTCTGCGTATTGATACATTGGTAATATTTCAGCTTCATTGTATGTTTTTCTCGACCAATTTGTATTTTTCAGGTTTCCTCTAAATAAAATCCTGCCTTTTATATTTATCAAATCCTGTGGTCTTACAAGATTTCCGGATTTATTAAAATTAATTATGCTGCTTTTATTTAAAATATAATAAACAAATTCAGAGCATAAAAACCTGTTGTCTTTGCATGATCCTCTGTTAAGTAAACAATTAATAAGTCCTATATAGTTATATTTGTATAAATCCTTGTTTAAAATAAAATTATTTATTAAATTCTCCGCTTTTCCGTACTGTTCACGAGACACTTCAATTTCCATTACTAAGCCGTAAAGATTATCGTGCCTTCCGTATACTCCTTCATTCAAATTCTCCTTGACGAAACGCCCTACGAAGGGGTTGTACGAATATTTCCTGCCAAAGCTGTACATTTGGCTTAACCCTCTGTCCAATGAAATTGAGGCATGCGTATACTCATCATCTTCAATAAATCCGATTAATCTTGATAATATTGTATTTGTTCTTGTAAGAACAATATAAATTTTCTTGTTTTCCATAATTTCTCCTTATGTTCATATGTTTTGAGTCTATGCTCTAATTATGGATAACCAGACTTAAAAAACTATAAAAAAAGTATTAATAAATCATTAAAATTTAATTGTAATATTATAAAAACAGCGGACAGAGTCCAAATATAAATGGCTGCATGAAGCTGTCAGCTTTAATAATTATTTGTACAATGCTCTTTTTAATGATATAATTTATTTAATAAGTTGCTTAGAGGTGATAGCTTGGAATTCAACATCGGCAGTCTTTTAAAGGTCATTAAATTATCGGCTCAGATTATAATTGAAAACGGCGGTGAAACATACCGCGCCGAAGAAACAATCAAATTCATATGCAAATCCTTTAATGTTAAGGAAATAGAATCAATTGCCACTCCTACAGGCTTTTATATTACAATTTCTGTTAATGGAGATGACAATAATACATTGGTAAAAAGAATCCGTAAAAGAACCATCAATTTACAAAAAATAAATGATGTGAACAATATTTCAAGGAAACTTTCGGAGCATTCAATAACATTGAATGAAGCGTTGGAGGAATTGGAAGTAATAAATAAAAGAATAGATTCAAAGAATAAATACTCCATACTGTATGCAGGTTTATCTTCTGCATTTTTTACTGTATTATTCGGAGGAGAAGTGCTTGAATTTTTCACGGCATTGCTTACGGGAATTTTAGTAGGAGCAGTATCTAAACGTTTTGAAAACCTTCATTCATACCATTTTTTCTCAAGTATCTTTTCAGGCTTTATTATAGCATGCATAGCAATATCCGCAGCCTTTTTATTAAAAACGGAAAACTACAATCATATAATCGTAGGATGTATGATGCCCCTTTTGCCCGGTCTTGCAATGACAAATGCAATTCGTGACACTATTAGGGGTGATTTAATATCCGGAATTGCAAGAGCGACGGAAGCATTGTTGGTGGCATCGTCCTTAGCGGCAGGAGTCGGAGTTGTCGTTTATATGTCTTATACTATCGGAATTCTATTTTAACGGGAGGAAATAATGACAGATATAATTTTAGATTTGATTTACTGCTTTGCGGCATCCTTGTTTTTTGCACTGATTATGAATGCTCCCGGAAAGACTTTAATACACACCTCCATAGCAGCATCCGTAGGATATGCTATATATATGTCATGCTCTAATCAGTTAAATACTACACTTGGTTATTTTGCAGGAACCACATTTGTTGCAATGATTGGTGAAATATTCGCCCGCAAATTTAAAATGCCCGCAACAACCTTTATTTTCCCGGCGGTGATTCCGATGGTTCCGGGGTTTGGTCTTTATCAGACAATGTTGGCTCTCGTTCAGAACGATATTCCGTCGGCTCTTGAAATCGGGGCAAATACTATATTGAATATTGCCGCGATGGCAACAGCAATGGCAATGGTCAGCGTATTGGCTCTTAAAATGAAATCAAGAAATACAAATTAATTTTGTTTTAAATACAGTTATTTGGGTATATAATTATATGTTGAATAATATAAAAATTTAGGAGGTATCATATGTGCAACAAAGGAAAATTCTTTATTTGTGAAACTTGCGGTAATTTGGTAGGATTGGTATTGGAAGGCGGCGGAGAATTGGTATGCTGCGGAAAACCAATGAAGGAATTAGTTGCTAATACACAGGAAGCTTCTTATGAAAAACATATACCTGATGTAACCGTTGAAGGCAACAAAGTAACTGTAAAGATTGGAAGCGTAGAGCATCCGATGATTGAAGAACACTATATCCAATTCATTTACCTTGTAACTAAAAACGGAGCTCAGAAAAAATGCTTGAATCCGGGAGAAGCGCCTGTTGCCGAATTTGCTTTGGTTGACGGCGATGAAGTTGTTGCAGCTTATGAATTCTGCAATCTTCACGGACTTTGGAAAAAAGAAATGTAAAGATAGGCAACAAGTAAATACTATATTATCAAAATAAGGATTTGAACTATATGGATTCAAATCCTTTATTTATATTATGTTTAATTACATTTGAGACCCTTCGTTACGCTCATGTTTAGTTATGATATTGTTGCTCCGCTCGGGATATCTTCCAAGGTAGATACCACCGAAAGCTTTTTGCCTTTTTCTGCCGACAAAATCATACCGTTTGATTCAACACCTCTCAAAGTTACCGGTTTTAAGTTATAAACCATTACAACCTTTTTGCCTGCCAAGTCCTCAGGCTTATACCATTTCGCTATGCCTGAAACCACCTGTCTTGTTTCTTCACCGATTTTCAATTGAAATACCAAGAGCTTATCTGCATTTGGATGTTTTTCAACTTTTATAATTTCAGCAACTCTCATATCCAATTTGGCAAAATCATCAATCGTTATATATCTGTCATCATTTTCTTCCTTTGCTTCAGTCTCTGATTTTGTATTTGTTTCTGATTTTATTTCTTCAGTCTTCACAGGATCCTTCGGCGCTTTTGCTTCGTTTAGTTTATTGATTTCTTCAATTTTCTTCGCAGCATCGATTCTTGCAAATAAAATTTCAGGTGTTCCAACCTTTTGTCCGGCCACCATTCCGTTAAATTGAAGCAAGGATTCCCAATCTCTTTTATCGGTATTAAGCTGTTTTAAAATTTTCTCGGATGTTTCCGGCAGGAAAGGTCCCAAAAGTACAGCCGCAATCCTTATGGATTCCAAAAGATTATATAAAACCGTCCCTAATCTTGCTTTTTTGCTTTCATCCTTCCCAAGAATCCAAGGCTGTGTTTCATCAATATATTTGTTGCTCCTTCTGAGAAGTGTCAGTATTTCATCAATTGAATCCGACACCTTCAAATCATCCATCTTCTTTTCAACCTTTAATGGTGTTTCAAGAGCAAGTTTTATTAATTCATCATCAATTGGCTCATGTACTGCAGGAGCTGAAACCTCTCATGCGCCAAAGGAGCTTTAACTTCCCCGCCGAAATATTTGTTTGTCATTGTTATTGTTCTGTTTACCAAATTTCCAAGAATGTTGGATAAATCAGAATTAATTCTTTCTATTAATAAATCATAAGTCAGTGTACCGTCACTGGCAAATGGCATTTCATGAAGCACAAAGTATCTGATTGCATCCACTCCGAACAATTCCACCAAGTCGTCCGCATAAATAACATTACCCTTTGATTTGCTCATCTTGCCTTCGCCGACCAACAGCCAAGGGTGGCCGAAAACCTGCTTTGGAAGCTCTTCACCCAATGCCATCAAAAGTATAGGCCAATAAATGGTGTGGAATCTCAGAATATCCTTTCCTATCAAATGTACGTCTGCCGGCCAGTATTTCTTATAAAGCTCACCATGGCAACCGTCAGGGTCATATCCCAAGAATGTTATATAGTTGCTTAAAGCATCAATCCATACATAAACAACATGACCTTCATCAAATGTAACCGGAATTCCCCAATCAAATGATGTTCTCGATACACATAAATCCTGCAGCCCCGGCTTGATAAAATTGTTTACCATTTCATTTTTTCTTGATTCGGGTTGGATAAACCTTGGGTTTTCCTCAATATGCTTCATCAATCTGTCAGCATAATTGCTCATTTTAAAGAAGTATGCATCTTCCCTCGCCATATGAACTTCTCTTCCGCAGTCAGGGCATTTGCCGTCTACCAATTGAGAATCCGTAAAGAACGCTTCATCGGGTGTGCAGTACCATCCTTCATAATATCCCTTGTAAATATCTCCCTGGTCGTATAACTTCTTAAATATTTTTTGAACAATTTTTACATGTTCAGGGTCGGTTGTTCTGATGAACTTATCATAAGAAGTATTCATTAAATCCCATATTCTTTTTATTTCACCTGCTATTTCATCTACAAATTCCTGAGGTGTTTTTCCTGCTTCTTCAGCCTTAATTTGGATTTTTTGACCGTGTTCATCTGTTCCTGTTTGAAAATATACATCATATCCGTTTAATTTCTTGAATCTTACAATACTGT
>ENA-UOOM01001551-UOOM01001551.1-fermentation-metagenome-genome-assembly--contig:-NODE-1551-length-21625-cov-7.589754_pt1 | contig 21625 bp, 18 predicted proteins | sample MGYA00245781_ERZ724031 | MGnify/ENA primary metagenome ERZ724031 (study PRJEB28704, sample SAMN03018317) | fermentation metagenome | biome: anthropogenic terrestrial biome; feature: soil; material... | reverse complement strand
TCACTGAGTTCTATCTGCTGAACGAGGATGGCAAGACGACCGACATGCCTTATCAAGTGGCGGTAGGGGAGAACGTCAACCTCACTGTCGGTCTGGCCAATCATGAGGGCCGTCCCGTGCAGTACCACGTGCAGGTGTGGCTCGCCGAAATGACATCAGCCAGCGATCCGAACTCAACGCAGGCGATATACTACCTCGATACCATTACCGTAACGCTGGACCACATGCCAATGCCGCTGTCCGGTGAGTGGATCCCGCAACATGAGTTCGACTATAACCTCACGGTCCCGATGGACGGCTCGTTGCGGCTGTGGTTCTTCCTGTTCTTCGATGATGTGCCGTCGGAGTACGACGGTCTGGCTCCGATGACCGATTACTATAGTGATCAAGGGCAGGCATTGATCGAGAAGGCCCGGGGGCGGCAGCTGCTCAGCCTAGGGATTCAGCTGAATTCGAGGACGGCGGGGGCGTGAGGTCGTGAATTTATTCACCGAGGACGCCGAACGCGACAAACCTCAAAATGGGCATCTGGTCCCCGACTTCCTTCAGGCTAACGACTGGAAGATCGGCCGATTCCTCGCTCTCATCCTGACGTTACAGGTCATCGTCCTCCTGCTCATCTTCCTCGACGGCTACGGGCTGGTGCCATTGTACATTAGAGGGCTGGCCACCTTCCTCTTCTACTCCTATATTCCTGGCTTGGTGCTTCTCCGCGTCCTGAGGATGCATCGCCTCGGCGGGGTGATGACCACGCTGCTATCCGTAGCTGCTAGCGTCGTCATCATGATGCTCTCTGGACTGGCATTCAACTTGTTCTACCTTGAACTGTCGGGTCCCTTGCCGCTCACGCTTACCATGGTAACGATGGGGCAGACAGTCATTTTACTCGTGATGCTGGCCCTGGCGTACGTCATCGACCGCCAATGTAGTCTTGAACCGACGATGGACATTGCGCCATTCCTTTCCGCGCCGGCGTTTGCCTTATACTCCCTGCCCCTCGTGGCCATTATAGCGACCTACCTGCTGAACGGCTGGAACTTCGCCTGGTTGCAGATAATTCTGCTGCTCATTATCGCTGCTGCCGTGCTCGCGCTGCTTATCGTCCGCGTCCCCTCGCAGCTGTACCCTGTGGCAGTGGTCTGCATCGCGCTTGCAGTTCTCTTCCACACTTCTATGATGGGCCGCTTCGTGGTGGAATGGGCCGATATCTCGTTCGAGTACTGGAGCGCCAACCGGACATTGCTGGATGGCTTCTGGACCATGGCCGCTGGCGGAAGGATGGATTCCGTCCTCAGCGTCACCATACTCGCGCCAATGTACGTCCTGCTGAGTGGTCTCGATCTGAATATCGTGCTCAAGGTATGCTACCCTGCGCTGCTATCCTTCATCCCGCTGGGCGTATTCAGTATAGCCCGGGGCCGCCTCGGCTCCAGAAGTGCACTACTGGCAGCTTTCCTCATCATATCAAGCACGGTGTTCTTCACCGAGTTTCTCGGCCTCGCCCGCCAGATAGTGGCCGAACTGCTGTTGATCGCCGTAGCTGCCCTTCTGCTGCATCGTTCCGATACGCCTGTCAACCGAACGATCCTCGCATGGCTCCTTGCTATTGGCATGGTCGTTTCTCACTACGGCGTCGTCGCCGTTGTGATACCGGGCGCCATAATCTCCGCGGTACTGTATCTGGTGTTGGAACGTAAGAGCGTAAGCCGGGCGGTCGTGGCGAAAGTGGTCGGCTCCGCCGCAATGCTGTTCGTACCGCCAGTGCTGTGGTATGGCAATGTATCTGGCTCGACTGTACTCACTGGCATAATGAAGCACTTCGAGAAGGTGATTGATGGTCGCAACTCTATCGAACTGATCGATAATCTCATACCGTTGCTCCTTATCCAGCAAGGCATCTCGTTCCAATCATGGTTGGTATTTGCATCTACCGTCTTTGTCTGTATTCTCTCAATCTACGCCCTTTATCGATTGGCCGTATCTAGAAAGACGTTGGACAGCAACGATCGGGCATACCTGGCCATCACTGCTCCATTCATCACCTATGCCTTCTTGGCATTCATTGATACTGAGCTCTTCGATTTCATCAGCAGAGAACGGTTCCTTCACATTTGCCTGTTGTTCACCGCTCCCCTGGTGATCTTTGGAGGCACTTGTGCGTTCAGGGCCTGGGATCGCATTCGCCCGACTAGAGCCATGAAGAAATCTTCCATCGTCGCCTTGGGCTCTGTCCTTGTCATCGCCTTCCTGGCGAACGCTGGCGTGGCGAGTTATTTCGCCGGAGTGCCGTCGCATATAGAGCTGGATATGAATATCAAGGACGTTCCGCGTCACAGCGACGGAGCGTTCTTGGCCGCAAACTTCACTGTGGAGAAGGGAAGCACTGCCGGCTCCATCTTTGCCGATGCGAATCGAGCCTACCTCCTTGATATGCTCGGGGGGCGGTACAATCCATTGTATGGCAGGGAAAGCCCTCCGACCAATGAGGGCACGAACATTCAATATTTCCTCAGTTCGGAGAACCTCGAAGACATGCTATGGCTGGAGAATCCAGACGGATCACGCCTGAACAAGACGTACGTTCCCATGGGTGAAGAGTTCAGCAGGTCCCTGCTGACAATGGATAAGGTTTACGCAAGTCAGGAGTCCGAACTATATTACAAAAAGTTCTAACACTGTCAACTCTGACTTCGGGCAAATGATAAAATAGCCATAATAAAATCATTGTGGAAAGGGAGAATATCCTGCTAAGATGTCGACATCTAGGTGCCTGGTAGCCATCGAGTTGGATCGCTCCCATATTTTTATATATCCTGAGGTGAGCAAATGACCCAACTGAACGAGGTATATCGATGCGAGGTCTGCGGAAACATCGTCGAGGTCGTCCACGCTGGTATTGGTGAGCTGGTCTGCTGTGGCCATCCCATGAAGCGAATGGTAGAGAACACCGTCGACGCGGCAAGGGAGAAGCACGTCCCGGTGGTCGAGCGGACGGAGGACGGCATTCTGGTCAAGGTCGGCAGCGTCGCGCATCCCATGGAAGAGATGCACTACATTGAATGGATTGAGGTGGTAGCCGGTGGAAAGGTCATGAGGGCGCATCTAAGGCCGGGAATGGCCCCCGAGGCCAGATTCAGGTGCGCCGGGAACAAGTTCACGGTCAGGGAGTACTGCAATCTCCATGGCCTGTGGAAGGCCTCCCTCTAAACTCCTTATTTCGACCCTTAGATCGTGTTCGGCGAACACCTGATAATGTAGATTGGACATACAATAGGCATCGCGGCGGTGTATTGATGGAAGCTACCAAACCTCGGATTGGCGTATTCTTCTGCGATTGTGGCGAGACCGTCAACAACCTGCTTGACTTTGACAAGCTGAGGAATCACGCCAGGTCCCTTAAGGACGTTGAGTATGTCGAGACTGATCGATTCCTCTGCTCTCCCGAGGGAGCGGCCCACATATATCGCCGGACCAAAGAGCATAAGATCGACCGGCTGGTCATCGCCGCCTGCTCGCCTCGCGTATATCAGGACGAGTTCAGACAGGCCGCTGAGGATGCTGGCATCAATCCATACATGGTCGAGATCGCCAATCTGCGAGAGCAGGTAGCATGGATCCACTCCAAGGATCTGGACGAGGCAACTGAGAAAGCAAGGAATGTGGTCTCCATGGCCGTGGCGCGTTCTCGCCAGCTGCGTCCATTGACCGCACCGCCTGGAGCTTACGTTAAGCCGGTATTATGCTCCGGCTGCGGCATATGTTCGACGACATGCCAGGCCGGGGCCATCGTGTTCACCGTGGACGAGGAGACAGGAAAGCGCGTCGCCCAGGTCGACCGCGCGGAGTGCCGCGCCTGCGGCGCCTGCGTTGCCGCATGCCCGTCAGCGGCCATGGATATGGAGGGCTTTTCGAACGCTGAGATTACGGCAGAGATCGATGCTTTCTCCGATGGACTGCTCGACTCCAAGGAGCCGTTCCCTTCCATATTGGTCTTCGCGTGCAACTGGTGCTCCTACCCGGCCGCTGATTTCGCCGGGCTGAAACGCATGCAGATGGAGCCCAAGTTCCGCATCATCCGGACACCATGCTCCGCCCGCGTCGATTCGGAGTGGGTTCTGCGAGCGTTATCGAGAGGTGTAGATGGCGTGCTGGTGCTGGGCGGAAAGGAAGGCCATTGCCACTATGAGGGCGGGAATATGAAAACGAAAACCCGAATGGCCCTGCTGTCCAAGGTGCTGAGGCAGGTCGGATACGATGCCGACCGTTTCCACGTCGACTGGGTCAACAGCGACGAGCCGGAGGTATTCCGCGACATCGTTAATGGCTTCATCGACCGCATCGAGGCGCTAGGGCCGAACCCAATGCGGGCGCCATCGGACGAGGAGCGGCCGACCTCGGCGCTGTTCCATGGGAGAGACGATTACAAGCATCCTTCGTATCGGTAGGCGGGAAGAGGGGTCAAAACACTTCATGCTCGCATCCATGACAAAGCGTTGCTATAGGGGGTTTTGTAAGATACATGATGGCGAACGTCGAAAGGTTGTATCGTGTAGGTATGAAATCACTCCGTCAGATTTCGGTCAACGCTCTATGGGAGAACGACCGGTCTCTGGGACGGAATGGTTTCAGGCCGAACGATGTTCTATTGCACGACAAGAAAATAGTGCACGCGGTCGATCAAATAGTGAAAGGTGTCGGACGAATGGGGCCGCCGCCGTATTCGAGCAGCAGATCGAAGCACATGTACACGTAGCACCAAGGGCTAGTGCTGCCGGTAGTCAGATAGGTACTGGGGAAGTCGTATCGCGACTTCGTTGACAATGCATCGCTCATAGCGCCGCTACTTCGCCGCCTAAGTCTTCGGACGATGCCTTATTACACCACTCTGCTGAAGTCCTCGATGCGTTTCGAAACGCATACTTTCGACGGGCTGCTGTTCATAGTGGTATCGAGCACGGGCGACAGCATCTTCGAAGAGCTCTGGTCGAAACGTTCGACTCGATGTTCAAATAATCATCGTGTGGGACATCCTCGCAGCAAGCGATACGAGGCGCGCAAACTTACATTCCGGGCTATCACACACAGCGCTAGGCAACCGGCTGCTCATGTGGGAGATATATAGGGAGCAAAAACAAGAGATGGTTTATATGGAGCTAGTAATTCTGGTTTGACAACTCTCTATATTGCACCAGGTAGTCGAATGCTAACAATACATAAACCAGAAATCATTGAACACGAAAAGGAAACCATCTTGCAAGCCAAGTTCGATTGTGGAGATGCCAGTGACCTCCTGTGGTTCTCCACAACCAAGGAATTTGGACCATACTTATGCCATGAGAGAGGTGATGCGTTCCTTGTAGCATTGCTCCATTACGCGATGAAGCGAGGAGAGGATATTCGTGTTCTTGTGCCGGTATCGGAACGACTCTATTATGCGCTCACTAAACATTTTATTAAGATTATCGCCGAGATGTTTCCAGAATACCATAATGTCAAGATAATTTGTGATATTGATCCAGGAAATCTAGAGAATGCTAGTGGTGTTGGAACAGGGCTATCATGTGGTATTGATTCATTTTGCACCGTGGCCGAACACACTGATGATTCGTGCCCTGCCGGTTATAAATTGACCCATCTCACTTTCTTCAACGTCGGTGCAAGCGGGGATTATGGCGGAGATCATTCACGTGACTTGTTCCATAAAAGGATTGAGACTGTTCGACCGTGTGCGGATGAGCTACATTTGCCACTTGTAACATTGGATTCGAATATTAGTGAAATTTTGGAAATGAATTATGTTCCTAGCCATACTTATCGAAATATATCTGCTGCGCTCGCTCTCCAGAAACTATTCAAGACATACTATTATTCATCTGGGTATTCTCTACGAACGTTCGATCTTGATTGCTCTGATGCAAGCTATTACGATGCCTATTCACTCAATATGCTCTCAACAAATGGTCTGGAATTTTTCCCATCAGGGGAGATTTATTCTCGGGTGGAAAAAACTAAAATCGTTTCGAATTACTCGCTCTCGTATAAATATCTGAATGTATGTGTGGCGGCAGAAACTAACTGTTCCAGATGTCATAAATGCCAGAGGACTCTAGTGACATTGGACCTATTGGGAAAGCTCGACCTCTATAGAGGTGTATTCGATTTGGATGACTATCAACAGAATCGTTCAAGGTATTTTGGTAATGTCCTTGGCGGGCGGAAAGACGATCACTTCAAACAAGAGATTTTTGATGCTATTGGACAAAGTGACTTTAAAATCCCGTTTAGCGCACACATATATCGCTACCACCAGTCGATTTTAAAGTTTGGCATTAGGCATTGTCCTGATTTTATAAAAAGGAGATATAGGAAAAGGCTGAAATATCAAACAATTGAACAATGAAACGTCATCTAGCGAGCTTGGAAATGAACGAGACTGCATCTTCAGACAATGTACCTAGACAATTCCGAAAAAACCTAATTTCTAACATTCTTCTCTTTGCAGTAAATATCATGGTTGGCATTGCTTTGGTGCCTTATTTTAAGGATACATTAGGCATTGCGGCCTATGGTCTCATTCCCCTTGCAACATCGGTAACCAGCTATGTGACAATAGTGATAAATTCCCTAAATTCATCTGTCGCAAGGCATCTAACTATAGACCTTCAGAGAAAAGATTACATCAAGGCAAATATTACATTCAATACGGCCTTCTTTGGAATTTTGCGCATACTATTAGCATTGATTCCAGTTGCCTTGGTAATTGCATGGTTCATTCCAGACGTATTTAATACGCCAGATATTTCAAGAATCAGTGTCTTCCTCCTTTTTTCACTAGTCTTTGGAAGCGCATTACTTGGATTGTTTAGAAGTAATTATATGGCGACCTTATTTGCGAAAAATCGCCTTGATTATAGGAACTGGATAAATTTATCAAATATTATCATTCAAGTCGGCCTCATCGTCTTATTATTCTCAACCAACACTCCCGAATTAATATATGTTGGTATCGCGTATTTTATTGCGGCTATATTTTCGTTAGTCCTTGCCATTTTTCTTTCTGATCGAGTCTGTCCTGAAATTAGGATTGGTCGCCAAAACTACCAGGCATCATTATTCACCGACTTCTCAAAAACTGCTTTTTGGCTTATTGTTACAGAAGTCGGAGTATTGCTTTGTACAACATCTAGCATCATTGTAGTAAATCTCCTCCTTGGTGCTGAAATGGCTGGAGAATATGCCATCGTAGTTACATGGAATACATTGATGCGCTCTATATCGACAGGCGTATTTGGGACATTGTTCACGCCATTATTTTACGGGTATTATGCTCGGAAAGATATCTCTGGGTTAATCAACTTTTCAAGTAGAACGACTAAGCTATTGACGATAATAATCGCTATGCCACTTGCATTTACGTGTGTATTTTCGCCTCAATTGCTAACGCTATGGGTGGGGGCAGAAATGGCACATCTTTCTGGCCTGATGTGGCTATTGGTAGCTTACCTAATAGTGGTGTTACCAACTTTGCCAATATATTCCATATTGGTTGCATTCAATAAAGTAAAAGTCGCAGGCATTGTCACCTGTATCACGGGAATCTCCAATATTATTTTGGCATTTACATTGCCATATTTCGGGGGCCTTGGAGTCTACGGCATCGCATTGGCAGAATCGCTTACGTTATCAGCAAGGTGTATTATCTTTGTGCCGTGGTACATTGCATATGTAATAAAGGCACCACTAATGACATATGTTCGTGCTATGATTCCGGGAATCTGTTGTTTTATCATAATGGCGGTTTCCGGATACGTAATTACTAGATTGATTTTAATTCCAAGTTCTATAACGGTACTCCTTGGAATAGGGCTGTCCACATCATTAATTTACCTTTTTGCGGTATCACGATTTATTCTTGATTCGGAGGATGCTACACTGATTGCATCAGTGCTCCCTGAACAATTTCAAAGTATATTGGCCAAGAAAATACTATGAATCGACAATAAAAATTGAAACGCTGAATCCCTGTAGGTCTGAAAACATGTCCAATATAAAAAACGAGATAACCATAAGCTTTGTTGGGGATATCCTTTGCTGGAAGGAACAAAATGATATTGCATACGATTATGAATCGGATGATTACGATTATTCCTCCTCTTTCAAATTAATATCTAAGTATCTAGATAATTCGGATTATGTCGTGGGAAATCTTGAAACGACTTTATCAGGTATAGAAAAAAAGTATACCTATGCTTCAGAAACATCGCCCTACTCCAGAATAATGTTTAACACCCCAGACAACTTTGCTGAAGCGTTGAAAACTGCTGGATTTGACCTACTAACCACGGCAAATAATCATTGCATGGATCGGGGGTCGGATGGAACTCTAAGAACACTGTCTGTTCTTGAAAAATATTCGTTGGAGCACATTGGAACCTACCGTTCAAAAAAAGATAGGGATGCAGTATTTATAAAAAATATTGGTGGATTTAAAGTTGCTTTCCTAAATTACACACATGGAATTAATTATTACGCCCACAATAATTCTATATCGATTGATAAACAATACTTGGTAAACCTCCTTGCGCGGCCAGAATCTCAAGCATATGAGTTTGGAACCTTTCCGATCGATATGGAGTTAGACAAAATAGGGAAGTTAAAATATAGAATATTTGGGACTGACGCAACACCTCTTGACGAATATAGATGTAGAGAAGTATTGGAGGATATCGAAAAGGTCAAAGTAGAAAACCCTGATATAATCATCGTCTTGCCCCATATGGGAATACAGTATAGGCAGTACCCAAGTCGATTCAGTAAAAAGTGGGTCGATTTTCTATTTAAAGCCGGGGCTGATGTTATAATTGCCAGTCATCCACATGTCCTCCAGCCAATGGAATTTAAAACCATAGTGGATGCTGACGGATCTGAACGAATTGGATTTGTAATCTATTCAATGGGAAATTTTATTACATCTCCCCTATACGAACCTACTGACAATGCATTGGCATCCGTCATATTGAATTTGCATATCGCTAGAGGTCAAAATGATATTGCCACAATATCATCCATTTCATTTATTCCCACATGGGTCCAATGCAGGGACAATGCAGATAACCTTAATATTCGGACAATATCAATCTATGATGCGCTTACCGATAAGGAAATAAATAGACTAGTGTCAGAAACTGAAATAAGGAAGTTGCCCTCAATCCATAAGAAACTGTTAGGATTATTATCAGGAGTTAAATATATAAATATGGATATGAAATGCGAGTACGTTATAACGCCTGTGGATCTCAAAACCTGGAACAACAAACTATTTTTTCTTTATAAGAAAGTAATCGCCAGTACTCGAATAATATGCTTTGCCCTGTCCTCACTATTGAGGGCCGCTATAGGGATGGTTAGGGGATGAGATGCACCTTGAGAATTAAAGGTGGAGGTAAATCAATTATTGGTTGATATAATCTTAAATTCAATATATATCATCAAACCGATAACCTCTGGGTAATCTCAAAAACCTTTATTGAATATTATATAATTGATGTGGCGAGATGCTCCTGAAAGCGAGGTGATATCGAGATGTATGAATCTGAGATGAGTGTCGCATCCTCGAGTATATGCATCGGCTGCGGAATCTGTGCCGCACTATGTCCGCAGGGTAACCTGGAGATGGCCTGGAGCCAATTTGGAGAGTATGGTGCAGAGGAGGTCAAGCCATGCACAACCGATTGCGGTCTCTGCCTGAAAGTGTGCCCCTTCTCTGGCGAGGGGGATGATGAGGACACAATCGGAAATAATCTCTACAGTAACGTTCCGGACATTCATCATCGAGCAGAAACGGGATACTACTTATCAACCTACGTCGGACACTCAGAAGAACATAGATCTATCGGCGCTTCTGGAGGAGCGGTAACATGGCTGTTGGAGGAGCTGCTCTCCAAAAACGTCGTCGACCACGTGATTTGCGTAACGTCCACCGGCGACCCGGATAAGTTGTTCGAGTTCACTATCTTTAGTACCTTGGAGGACGTGCGCAATGGAGCCGGTTCAGCCTATTATCCGGTGGAGATGTCCGAGGTCATAAAGCATGTCATGGAGATTCCGGGACGCTACGCCATCACCGGGCTCCCTTGCTTCATCAAAGCAGTGAGACTGGCTCAGAACAAGAACGCAAAATTGCGAGATAGAATCGTGGTCACCGTCGGCCTCGTCTGTGGGCAGATGAAGAGCAAGCACTTCACCGATTACATCGCCGCTCTTGTGGGCGTCCGAGACAAGGTGACCGAAGTTAGATACCGCGGGAAGAGCCGAGATCGCCCGGCAACCGATTACCATTATATTTTCACTACCGCTGACGGTGAAGAACTCAATATACACTGGAGCGAGGGAATTGCTGAAGCGTGGACAAATAGATGGTTCACTCCACGCGCATGCAATTACTGCGACGACATACTCGCCGAGTGCGCTGATGTCACCTGCATGGATGCCTGGCTTCCTGAATACTCGGCAGACTGGCTAGGAACCAGTCTGGTGCTGGTTCGGTCTCCATTAGTGCAGGAGGTGATTGAACAGAGGTATAGAATCGATATTAAACCCATATCGGTCGAGCGAGTGGTGCAGAGTCAGGCTGGTGTCGTGGCCATCAAACGAGAGCATCTGGCGCATCGGCTGTATCTCGATCAGCACGAGAATAAGAAATCGCCGAGAAAGAGAGTGACGCCTATGAGGTCGAAGAATTCCTTCCTGAGACTGGAAGTCGCTATGAAGGAGCAGATGCGAATCATGAGTCGCGACCTCTGGGCCGCTGGCTTAACCGAGCCTGAGGGATTCCGAGAGAGCATGAATCCGCAGCTGAAACGGCTGGCAAGGAGGAGAAGATTATCATATGCAATTACATTCCCGTTAAAAACTCTTCGTTTTATTCGGGGAGTATATGGTGGCAATGATGACAGTGAATGATCGGCCGTTGTTCATATTAGCTGGAAACGCCTCATATGACAATAGGGGTTGCGAAGCAATCGTCCGAGGGACCACAAAAATCCTTGGAGCCTACTTTAAGGATCCTCGTTTCATCTGCTTGAGTAATTATCAGAACGAAGAACAATATCATATACAAAGGGTGCAAGAGTATGATGAAGATATTAAGCACCTACGTTCAAACTGCCTGAGTGATAAGAAGGAGGTCATAACAAATTTTTGGAGGCCAAGGTATCTTAGATATGTTTACGACTACTTTTTCCACCCAGAGACAATAAAATTCAGAATCTACGAGCAGATGATTCCCCATCTGGATGATGCGGCTGCAGTTCTCTCGGTCGGCGGAGACAACTACTCTCTCGATTACGGAGTGCCGACCCTCTTCACCGATCTTGACGACGTCGTCATTGAAAAAGGAAAGCCTATTGTCTTATGGGGTGCTTCGGTCGGACCTTTCAGTGCAGAGCCCGGCTATGAGAGGTACATGAGCGAACATCTCAAGAAGATAACTGGCATCTATGCTAGGGAGTCCGCCACAATCAATTATCTGAGCAGCATAGGCGTGACCGACAATGTACAAGCTGTTGCAGACCCGGCATTCATTATGGACTCGGTGAAACCTGAAGGAATCGATGATGAAATCCCCATTGATAAAGATGCGATCGGCCTAAATTTCAGCCCATTGATGGCAAAATATGTTACCAATGGGAATATTGAAGAGTGGGTCCTGACTGCCGTAAAGATAATCTCACACATCGCCGAGACGACAGATATGCCCATTTATCTTATCCCTCACGTCACTAACCCGATTTCGGATGATTATTCATTCATGCAGCAAGTTATCTCTCAACTATGTAGTATTGATAAGAGCATTACGTTAATGCCCCCAAAATACAACGCCGAAGAAACAAAGTGGATTATCAGCCGGATGGCCGTTTTTGCTGGAGCTAGGACGCACTCCACAATCGCCGCTCTATCATCCGGCGTACCAACGCTAAGCTTTGCCTATAGTATCAAGGCCCAGGGAATAAATCGAGATATCTTCGGTCATACTGACTATTGCTTAAATCCAGCTCAAATGGACGCAGAGACTATTTCAAGAAACATTACATTCATGCTAGATAATGATGCCACAATTAAAGGGGAACTTAAAAGGAAAATCCCAGGCGTCCAAGAGGCAGCATTGAGTGCTGGGATAAAACTTAAACAAATTATTGGAGGGTACTAAATGTCTGATTCGCCAGTAGCCTCAGTCATAATCCCCCTCTATAACAAGGCCCCCCACATCGCCAGAACTATTCGATCAGTCTTATGTCAGACAGAGCAAAATTTTGAAATTATCATCGTGGATGGGCAATCTACGGATGAAGGGCCAACAATTGTAAGATTATTCGAGGATGAGCGAATAGTCCTTCTTGAACAAAGGGGAAAAGGCGTTTCTTCTGCCCGCAATGAGGGAGTCTCCCATTCTGAATCTGATTTCATCGCCTTCCTCGATGCTGATGACGAATGGGGACCGAATCATCTGCAGATCCTTCTAAGGTTACGTGAGAAATATCCTAATGCAGGCGCGTACACGACTGCATACTCCATAATCTCGCCCAAGTCTAAGCCAAGAATGGCGGTTTATTATGGCATTCCTGGGAGACCGTGGGAAGGACTAATACCTAGTTATTTTAAGTCCGCCGCCTGGGGATCTTCACCGATATGGACTTCAGCTGTGGGCATACCCAAGCAGATTGTGGAAGAGATGGGAGGCTTCGCCACAGGAGTATGCTGGGGAGAAGATATAGCCCTATGGGGGCGAATTGCATTGAAATACCCCATAGCATTTAGCTGGGACGGTATGGGCATATATCACATTGATGCTACAAATAGGCTCAGTGAGCGGTATGATCCAGTGATTGAGCACATTTTCATTACTTACGCGAGAAATGCATTTAGGGCTGGTGAGGTACCATTGGTGTTAAGGGATGACCTTATGGAATATCTCGCATCTATGCAGATCTATACAGCATGGCATAATCTAACGGCAAAAAGGCCGGATCTGGCAAGGAATAACTTAAAGGGATGTAATGTGCGTAGTCTTTGGAGGTCCAAATGCTGGGCGCTATTTTGGGCGCATATCCCCCCTACGATGTTTATTGCGGCTAAAAGGTATAAACAATTATTAACACAAATTAATTATAATATTGAATGCAATTTAAAGAAATCATCGTCCAAACCATAAGTGGGAGGAGTAATGTTAGGTGAGGATGGGCTATGCTCCAAGGTAGTCGTATGCCAGAGGTTCTTGTTAGTCTGTACAGACTGCATTACGCGGCCTTTCTAGTATCTGTTTGTATGCAAACATCGAGGGGGATGGAGTCATTTTTACGTGTCATCAACTAACCTTTTCATAGGGGTATGATATTGTGAATGGAGTGTGAGGCTAGACATGAAGATTTCAAGGTCGCTATTCAGGGGATATTATGATGTGCCTCTCGCAAAAATGAGCATTATATTATCTATTGGATTGTCCGCCTTGCTGTTGATGAATCCTACGAGGGTTATCCTCCTGCTTGCGGCACCTCTGGTTTTTATCATTTGCTCACTATGGTTAATAACGAGAAAGAAGGCCAGCATCGAGATGGATCAGTCATCAAACTATTGGTTCAAAGTGTGCGTCATACTGTTCTTCTTACTGTTCACAATACTGATAATCACTCATCATGCACGGGATTCTCAATATGTCAGATCACCATATGTCTTTTTTCTGATTTCATTACTGTCTGCTGTACTAGCGGCAGAAATCATGATATCTAAAAGGGCTAATGTGCCGTTCGTACTTTTTCAGCTTGCATCCCTGGCTATTTTTACTGTTTGGTCGCAGATCGGCCTCTTTCCGTATCCAACCGGTATAGATCCCATATTTCACGAGAAGGTGGTCAACGACCTCATCAGTACATCTCACGTTCCCATGTATTCTCAGTATGTGGACTCTCCGTTCTTTCACATAATCGTATCTTCACCAATGTTGATTGCAAATATCGATTATGTTCCCTCTGTTTTTTTCTCGATTAGTGTGATACAGGTTGTGTCTTTACTTCTTCTGACTCAGATTCTTGCGTCAAGAATTGGTCTAAATCATGTAATCGGGCTTTTATCCGGTCTTGCATTGATACTGTCTCCCTTAGTTATTCAAGCAAACGTTTCAGCAATCCCATTCTCAATGGCCATTGTGTTTATGATGTTGCTTTTTTTCCTGATACTAAATCAAAAGTTAACCTTACCTCGGTTTCTGTTGGTATTTGTACTCTTTATCGCCCTAAACTTAACACACCCCATGGCCTCCGCTTTTACAGGGCTAGCATTATTATCCTTTATGGTGTTGGAAATAATATACAATCATCTCATGGGGCTTAAAAACTGTTGGCGCCCATCTATGCTTTTACCCGTGGTGTTTGTCACAGTAATGATCATTGGGTGGATTTTTTTCTCTGGATATTACGACATACTTAGTAATATCATTCAAAATCTAATTAACATTGATCCATCTAGAGCACAAGCTCAGTTCATCCAAGTTCAAATGAATAATATACCTATGGGGGAGCAGATACATAATTATTTTTCATTCTTCCTTTTGATCTCAATTAGCTTCTATGGCGTCTTGTACTCAATCTCGGATAAGGGTAGTAGAAATCAATTTGTCTATTCGTTAACTGCAATAATTCCTTTGGCCATAGGTCTTGTTCTGATGGCTACGGGACTTAACCTTCTAAACGAAAGATGGTTGTACATTGCACAAGTGCTTTTGGCGATTCCATTGGCTATCGCATTGGTTTGTTGGTCGAATATGATCAGGCGTCAGATTCCTAGGGTTATTGTTACAACAGTCCTCGTGTTCATCCTCACATTTGGCTCCATAACAAGCACATTTGCGAACGTCGACAATACCTCATTTACTCCGAATATGAATATGCGATATGCATTGATGGCTTCAGAGATATCTGCTGGCGACTTCCTAAAGGCTACAAGTGGCGATCTTGCTTACACCGATACGTATTACTCGGCCACACTCTATAATTCTGGACACCTGACCAAGGACTTCAGTAGCTTGTTAGAGGCCGGTAACTTCTCTTCGTGCGACATTGTTCTCGTGAGAGATCATGTAATAACCAACGTATTCGACGCATTCGGGGCTCCCGTACGCCTCTCCTACGACCTGAACAATCGCGTTATGCATGATGATTTTTCGAGGATTTATTGCTCAAACTCAGTATATGGCTATACCAAATGATAGTACCTGAACTCGTCATCCATTCATCTTATGGTTCCGTCACGTCATAATAAAAAAAGACGTTCACCTTTCCAACATTCTAATGGACTTCGGAACTACTGCTATCTCATCGATGACCTCGTGACAGATATTGCCTAGGTAGTTCATCATTTACATTTCGCTAGTGTTTTCAAGTATTCATCTTGTAGCAATGATGCTGCAGACTTCCAATTGAATACTTTGGCGAGTTTATCACTCTTATTTTTATTTGGTCTAAAATTAGATATTGCTACAGCTATCTCATGCGGTTCGGGTTCGACCAATTTAGCGCCTAGGCCATTTCCCACCAACTCTGGTATCCCTCCAACATTAGTAGCGATGATAGGTAAATTCATCGTTGCTGCTTCCAACAATGTGAGACCAAAACCCTCTAGTCTTGAGGGGCATACTAATAAGTCTGCCAAGGCGTAATAATTAGCCAACTCTGAATCATGGAGGAAGCCAGTGAAGATGATATGACTTCTTACCCCGAGTTCATCCGCAAGAAGTTTTGCACCGCTCTGATCCTCTCCTCCAACAATGATTAGTGCAAATGAATCCCGCTCTTCTAGCAATGAGAATGCCCTTAATAAAATGTCTAACCCTTTTCTAGGATCATTTAGCCTACCAACAAATAATATGGTCTTTTTGCTGGATAGGCCATATTTTTTTTTTAGAACTCCTATCCTATCATTGTCAGGGGATGGAATTGGATTAATTCCATTATATATTACCTTTATTCTGTCTTCATCGATATTATATCCCTGCATTATCCTTTCCCTAATATGCTTACTTACGGCGATAATTCTATCACTTTTTTTAACGGCCCTTCGCTCTACCAATTGCATGATTAGGCCATTTTCGTCTCTAAAATTCATTGCCCTTTTGATTATGCTTGATTTATTGTGTGTGCTTCTTGGGGCCTGATGAATGGTAAGGAAACATGGACTTGAAATTATTCCATTAAAAAATATACTGCACGGTCCATTGAAGTGAAGAATATCTACGCCATGCTCCTCCTTTGTGGCTCTGATCGCCCTAGGCAAATATAGCCAGAAAAGCAATATGTTAAATGGCCTAATGCTGCATGGTCCCGCGGAAACAGTATGAATATGCGTTTCAGACGACACTTTTTTGGCTAATCCTCCTGGCAAGATAAGGTATATTTCATTGCCAAGCTCTGCAAGCTCTTTGACAATATTATACGCATATTTGCCGGCGCCCCCTATTATCTCGGGAGGATACTCAGTAGTTATGAATGCAATCTTCATACAATTTCTCCACTTGTTTCACAACATTCTCCCATGTAAGGTGCCCCTCAATGTGCTTCTTCCCTGACTCAACCATCTTCTTATTCTCTTCTGGATTAGTTAGGACGTATCTGAGTGCCTCGCTCAGACTCGCCTCGTCCCCGTACCGAATGAGATAGCCGCACTTCGCCTCCCTGATAATCTCCCCACAGCCACAGTCGCCTGTCACTATCACAGGAGTGCCGCAGAGCAATGCTTCAAATGGGACAAGGCCGAAAATTTCATACATTGAAGGGTAGACAAGAACATCCGCGTCTCGGTAAGCGATTGTAGGGCATTTGACGGGCCCTATAAATTTTATTTTTTCCGAAAGGCCTAGTTGTTTGACGAGTTTATCAAGGGTGGGTCGGTAGTTATCGTCTGGGCCGCCAATAATTAGGGTAACATCTTCGCCAGTCCATGTTTGGAGAAATAATTTATATGCGCGTATGAGGAAATCTATGCCCTTCAGTTTATTAATTCGTCCGACATATAGGATTATATGTTTTCCATTTATACCATGTTGCTCTCTGAGTCCCCCAGGTGGGGAGAAATCTGCGAATGATGTGGTATTGATTCCATTAGGGATTATGACAATCTTTCCTTGGGGGATACCGGCCTGTTTGAACTGTTCTGCTTCAGTACTTGAGACAGCAACAATTTTGGAAGCGTTTTTCAAAATGTTATTACCCCATATGATGTCATAAATTTTTTTGAGCCTCTGTTTACTGATTATTCTCGGGAGAGAGCCATGTGGCTGAACGACATAGGGGATTCTAAATTTTTTTGCATAATGGGCGGCCACAATATTTTGGAAATTGCGAGTATCGTGCAGGTGAACAATGTCGAAGGATTTGATCTGTCCTTTTAGTGCACTTATCATTCCTGGATAAAGAAAAAAGCGGCGCCAGGCGAGCGAGTTGCTAATATTTCTGAAATAATATATCTTTACACCTTCACGCTCCACATATTGTTCCTTTTGCCTTGTATGTTCATCTATTGTGTCACTAGTAAAGACTGTGATATCATGGCCCATTTTAGCTAGTGCCTTAGATAGGTTGTAAGAAACGGTCACAGTTCCACCATATGAGAATGCTGGATAAAAAGTGGGATTTAGGTGTAATATCTTCACTTAATTCACCCCTCAGTTTCTCATCATATAGTCATGAACTAGTGGTTATGTTCTTCAATTAAGCGACTCGAAGACGAATCTTTAGATATGTCGGGCTAAGCGGGGGACTAATGGTATGTATCTCTATTGTAAGCGCGCGATTACCCATAGCTCCACCCCCCAAAGAATCCCCTCAATTACCCACTCAACATTCCTTTGTTAAGTGTCTGTTGGAATAAGTCTGTCAGTTTGTCCCAGCTCAGCGGCTTAACGAAATTTCTTGCTTTTATGCCCTCGGAGCTGATGGCTCCTGATTCAATGAGTTCGATTGCCTTATCAAGAACTGCTCTCGATGAATCCGCATATGTGACTCCATTGGTCGTTCCAAACTCCTTTATGATGCCGGGAAGACCTGTAGTAAGCACTGGTTTTCCAGCGGCCATGTATTCGTACATTTTTATCGGGACTATATTCATCATGATGTCATTCTTATAAGCGGGGAGCACACAGATATCAGCGGCCATGATATATTTCGGGACATCCTGGTATGGCACCCAAGGCTCCATGATAATCTTGTCTTCCATGCCATACGTGGACCGAATTTCCTGAAGTGTGTCCCACAAATCCCCCTTTCCTAGGATGAGAAGTTTTATCTTGCGGTTCCGTTTTTTTGCGAGTTCTTCGGCAACCTCCTTGAGGCCAGAGAATTCATAGAGCCATCCCATAAAAAAAAGGACCTTTTCATCATCGCGAATGCCATACTTGGCCCGAATCGCATCTCGGTCACCGGATTTGAATGTTTCAAGGTCCACACCAGCACGGATCACCTCGGTTTTGTTCGGGTTTGCGCCCATCCGAATAGTGTAATCCCTGAGGCTTTCATTTATTGAAATCACCGTGTCGGCTTCTTCCATATTTCGAGACTCCAACAACCGAGCGATCGATTGGAGGGGTTTTTCCGGAACAAGCCGGTGGAGCTCGTCGATAACATAGTAGAAAAATGGAATATTGTGCGCCTTAGCTATCCGAATAGCTATATTGGTGTTTAGAATGCCGAATCCTATGATGGCGTCGGGACGAAATTCTCGTATTTGACGGGATATCTCTTGTCGATGTGTGATTGCCAGTGATGTATAGCAGAGTATGGGAAGACGTAATATCGATGGCCTGATCACCTTTACACCGGGCCCCATCACCTTAAAAGAGCCATCTCTAACCTTACGATCAGTGACTGTCCTTCCCTCCCTCTGCGCCTTCCACCCAATTGGGTAATCTATGACTCGGATTTCATGACCGCGCTTTGCAAGCCGTTCGAGAAGGTGATGGCTCTGATGCGGCCCCCTCTCTAGGTAGTCTGACTCCTGTACGACAACTAATCGCATCCGTTCAGAACTCCGCGCATGTTCGAATATTGCCCCAGTGCTCCACGAACCACCCGTGCGTGAGTCGGAGGCCATCTTCGAACGGCGTCTGCGGCTCGTATCCAAGTATGCGTTGCGCTTTGGATGTGCATGAAAGTAGGCGCTTTTTGACGTCCCAGTTACGTCTCTCGGTGAACTCGATTCCCGCTTTGTTGTCTGTGAGCTCATTGACTGTCCGGGCCATGTCGACCACTTTGTGCTCCATGCCGGAGCCAAGGTTGATCGCCTCGCCCACCGCCGATTCTTCCAAACCCATGGCAAGAAGGCCGTTAACAATGTCGCCGACGTAGGTCCAGTCGCGTGTCTCGGATCCATCCCCAGTAATTGGCAGCGCACGGCCATTCATCGCCCAGTACATGAAGTTCGGGATGACGTTGCGATAACGGCCGGGAACCTCGCCCGGGCCGAAGACGTTGAAGAAGCGGGCATTGACGATTGGCATTGAGTACAGGTTATGGAAATAGTTCGTGTACAACTCGCCGAGCAGTTTCGTCACCTGGTACGGCGTGTGCAACCTAATCGAAATATCATGCTCTTGAAAAGGCATCTTCGATTCAAGGCCATAAACGCCGCAACCAGAAGATGAATACACAAACCGCTTTACGTCAACCAGTTGAGCGTGTTCGAGCACCTTCAATATTCCCAAGCCATTCACCATCAGGTCCTTTTCAGGATTGTCGACGGAGTTCTGGTTGGCGAAGTGGGCAGCGAGATGATAAACATATTCGGGCCGCTCCTTGAATGCACGGCGAAGCATCTCATCGTCCAAGATGCTGCCCTTGATGAATTGGATATTCTTCGCCTGTGGAATGTTCCACTCATATGCTGAGGAAAGATCATCCAGGATTATGACCTTCTTGGCCTTAAGCGCAGAGAGCTTCCTTACGAGGTTGCTTCCAACGCAGCCCGCGCCACCCGTCACCAATATGGTCTTTCCTTCGAAATCTGAAAAGTCGTGCATTTTACTCCCCCACGCGATAGTACCATTTCATCCACTCGGTCGTCCGGCGAATGCCCTCAGCCGGGTCGACCTTAGGGTTGTGTTTAAGATCCTTGATTGCTTTGGAGCAATCTATCGTTTTGATCTCTGTGGTGAACGGCTCGCCGTCCTTATAAGTGACAAGCGAGTCGTCACGCCCTACTGCTTTCAACACCAGGTCCGAATACTCCTTGATTTCCATTTCCCATTCTGGCCGTCCAGCGACATTGTAGACCTCGCCGGGAATGAAGTTGTTAACAATGTTTGTCCATGTGTTGCATGAATCCTCAACAAAGTCGATGATGCGCTTGTGGCCGCGGAACACAGTATATGGTTTGTTGTGTAGAGCGTGATAGATGAACTTCGGGATGAAGCCGCGGTACGGCGTATAATGCTCTCCTGGACCGTAGCAATTGACCGGCCTCACGCGCACTGTCTCGGTGCCGAACATCTTCGCCGAGTTCATACACATCAGTTCACCAGCCCACTTCGTAATGGCGTAATCGTTCATCTGATACGTGTCAGCTATCGGATTCTTCTCCATGACATCCTCGGTCATGATGCCGCGATAGTCGCCATATACTTCGGCCGAGGAGAAGAAGATCATGCGAAACTTATAGCGCTCTTGCAAACGGAGCATGTTCTTCGTGCCGATAACGTTCGTCTCCCACAGGTTCTCATAATAGTCCTCACCATTCCAGCGGCCATACTCGGCGGCGAGATGATAGACATAATCGAACTTATGCGACTCGAATACGCGTTCCAGCTGGCGCAGGTATCTTACGTCAGCGCGTACGTAGGAGTTGCGCTCGTTGTTCAGCAGGTCCAATGCGAAAACGCTATGTCCCCTCTTTGTGAGCTCTTTGACAAGGTTTGTGCCAATCGAACCTGCTCCACCAGTTACTAGAATATTTGATGTCTCCAACGCCATCACCACATTAGTATCCTTTTTTTCAGTGGCAGTTTAGAATGGCAAATATATACTCATTTAAAACAATTGTGCGGACGATTATCTGAACTGATAAATCCACTCAATAACCCGACTTACGTAGTTTTGCGATAAAATTTAACGCCGCTTTAGGTAGCTCTATGCAAAACCGATGAAAAGTAATAGTTACAGATGGGTAGAAATGTCGATACTATGTATAATGAATCAATTGGCAGAAGGAGGCGAAAGCGCTACGGCCCGATGCCGTGGTGGCCACCATGGTTCGATCCTCGTTTCGGACCTCCGTCAGATGTGATCTACCCGGGATACCAGCCTTGGGATCCCTACCGCCCTCAGATGATCAGGCGCCCGGAGGACGAGATTGCGGCGCTGGAACGTGAGCTGGAAGAGCTAGAGGACGAGAAGGTGGAGATCGAACGCAACATCGAGGACGTCAGGAAGGAGATATCCAGACGCAAGAGGGAGAGCGTTTCGCGTTCTGACATTGCTTGAATAAATAACCATCGGGCTAAAAGCGCGGCATTCGTTACCTCAAGTGGTCAACAAAAGGAGCGAATGCCGCATGAATTACATTGGTCTGGACGTACATAAAGATAACA
>ENA-UOOM01001550-UOOM01001550.1-fermentation-metagenome-genome-assembly--contig:-NODE-1550-length-21626-cov-7.658106_pt1 | contig 21626 bp, 17 predicted proteins | sample MGYA00245781_ERZ724031 | MGnify/ENA primary metagenome ERZ724031 (study PRJEB28704, sample SAMN03018317) | fermentation metagenome | biome: anthropogenic terrestrial biome; feature: soil; material... | reverse complement strand
GCAAAATCCCCATGATTATATGAATCATTACCGCCAGTGGTCTGAACCGGTTCAGCCTTCAACGCAAATAAAAGTGGTGATCGCTTACGCCAGTGCCTACGGGTATACTAAAATGCTGGGGGAGCATATTGAAGCCGGTATGCTTGAGAACGGCGGCATAGAGGTCAAATGGTTCGACCTCATCTACAGCACCCCTGAAGAGGTGATGGCTGAACTGGAGGGGGCGCGGGGGCTCCTGATCGGTACGCCCACATTAAACAAAGACGCGGTATTGCCGGTCTGGCAACTGTTGGCCCATCTCTCCCCGGTCACCCACGGCGGAATGATCGCCGCCGCCTTCGGCTCATACGGGTGGAGCGGGGAAGGGGTTCCCCATGTGGAATCCCGCCTGCGGATGCTGCGCATGAAACTGATGCCCGGGATAAGGGCGCGCTTAAAACCTGCTCCCGAGCAACTGGAGGCGGCCCAGGCCTGGGGCCGGGACTTTGCGGCAGCCCTGAAAGGGGACGAGAGCAGGCTGCAAACCGGCTTGAGCTATCAAATTGAGATCAACCCGCATTATGGCAAAGACAACCCGGAGTACCCCCGAATCTATCAGAACGAAGATATTATCGTCTATTGGAACCCGGAGTTGTGCACTCACGACACCAATTGCTTCGATACCCTGGGTACGGTCTTTAATCCGGCCCGGCGCCCCTGGGTCGACATAAACGGCGATTCCCCGCTGAACATAATCAAAACCATTGACCGCTGCCCGTCCGGTGCGTTAAAGTACGGGCTTCCCGAAGGCTCGCGAGTAAGCGGGGCCATAGCTTGCGGTCCAGGTTTCATTCATAAAAAAACCGGATCATAATTGAACTTCCTAACCGCTTTACTCTGACCCGTTGATAACTTTTAAAGGGCAACCGGCCCTGGCAATACTGGTTAAGGCCCTAGCCGGTTGCCATGCGCTTGAACTCCAGTAGCCGGCGGAGCGGGGATTCTGAAAACAGGTGGCGCACCGTGCTTTCCTTCTGAATATGCTAATAGTGGAAGTTAGCGTGGAAGGGGGATAATATGAAAATCGGAATCGATCCCGGTCATGGCGGCGAGGATCCGGGCGCAGTAGGTCCGGGGGGGACATATGAGAAGGACGTAAACCTGGCCATTGCCCAGAGGGTACAGTTTTTGTTGAGCAGGATGGGAATCGAAACCCTGATGACCCGAAGTGATGACAGTTCCAAGAGCCTGATGACAAGATCCAACTCACTCAATGGCGCCAGGGTTGACTTTGCCATAAGCATACACTGCAACTCTTCGGCCAATCCCGGCCCCAACTATATCAGCACGTATATTCAGGCGGCTGGCGGAGAGGCAGAACTCTTGGCGATGCGGGTGCAGGCCAGAATGGCCCAAAGTACCGGTTGGCCCGATGGCGGAGTCAGAATTCAAAACCTGCACATGACCCGCGAAACACAAATGCCGGCTATCCTTTGCGAATGCGGCTTTATCAGCAACCCCGCTCAAGAACTCATGCTTAAAAGCAGCGAGGTTCAGACCCGCATTGCCAGGGCCATAGTTGACGGCATCAGCGAATTCCTCAATATCGAAACAGGGCCGCCTGCCGTTGAGCAGTGGAAGCAAGATATCATGGAGCAGGCTATGAAGGAAGGTTTGGTTAAATCCGAGCACGACGCTGAAGAGGCGGCTCCCAAGTGGTTTGTGCTGCAGGTGGCCTTAAACCTGCTTGACGCCCTGCGAAAAACGTGATCATTGTCTAGTGCAGGAATGAATTTATCATGACTTTCCGGCTCAAGCTTAAGCCCCCTTCAAAGGGGGCTTAAGTCGTTCATTTATAAATGCCGGGTGATATTTAAGGAGCAGCGACTAACCAGGCATTCCCGCGTCAGGCTATCGCTTTACCCCTTGGCCGGAGTTTAACAGCCCACTGCCAGGGCACTAATACTCACATTGGTGATGGAGACACTTTGAATGTTGAATGACTGAACATCAGCCACCTCGACAACATAGGTGCAGCAGTCCGGACAGTTCTGACATTCACACCAGTTGAAACCGAAGCTTTCACGGAAATCGACCTCTATACAACCATTTGACAGTGCAGATGAGGCGACGTCTTCGCCCGCTGCACCATAAAGCAGGCCGAAGGCTACTGTTTTCTGATATGTCCAGCTTCCCAGCGGAATGCGGTCGCCATCACAGACCTTGCTGAGTGTGAACAGAATAGATAGAGAGAGCCCTCCCAATCCTACATCTGCCAGTAAATTGATCACACTGGAGAAATCTACTTTAACGGATGGTTTCTCCAGTTTTCTGGTATCCAGGGTAACAGTGCCTACAACCACTTTAGCCGGCGTAAAACCCAGCGGTACAGGCCCGCTTATCAATGGCAAAGCCACGCCGGATCCGGTACCACAGGCCAGCACGATGTCTTTTTTTTCCGGGGGATTATCATAGCAGTCTCCGCCATTCGGGACTTTAAATTTGGGTGTCAATTGAATCTACCTCCTATTAATTATTGAGGAATTAAAACCATTAACCCGGGGCGCTTTTCCCTGACTGGAATAAAAGCATTATTCTGCCATTTATACCGTATTCTATTCATAATGATTCCGGCTTGTTACCGGGGACAAATGGCCACAGGTGCATCTTCCAAACTATAAGCCCCCGGGATGGGGGCTTTTATTGGCTGAGATGAAAGCTCCATGCCCTTTAGTCCACTGCCAAGGCGCTGATGCTGACATTGGTGAGCGATGCCGAAGTGATGCCGAAAGAATTAATATTTACGATTTCGACTACGTAAGTGCAGCATTCGGAAGGGCAAGGATCGCATTCGCAGAACGAGAAATTAAAGGGCTGCCGATAATCGATTTGCAACCCCAGGCCATAACTTTGTTGTGGCTGTACCTCGGCAAGGTCTCCGCCTATACCCACCGATTTCTTATAAGTCCAGGTTCCCAGATGCACTTTGTTGCCGTCACAGATCTTGCTGAGACGGAAATCAATCGAGAACAAAAGCCCAACAACGTACTCATTCAGGTTAATCAAGAAATTGACCACACTGGAGAAATCAACTTTTACGGTAGGCTGGACCATGCCGGAAGTGTCCAGATTGACTGTTCCCGCTACCAGTGCGTTGCCGGGGATGGCGCCGCCCACCCTATCGACAACTAAACCGGCACCGTCAGATACAGGCAAAGACAGGCCGGCAGCATTTCCGCAGACAAATTCGACCGACTTTTTTTTATGAGGATAATGCTTGGGCTTAGGCTGGGGACGGGAACAGCAGAAATCAGCATTATCGGGCATGGGATAATCATATTCAGGATCAGCAGAACAGGGAATTGCATGGCGAGGCTTTTTCAAATCAGGCACTCAAATAACCTCCTTAATAATAATTGGGCTGATAAATAGTAATCATTATTACCTTTATTGGAACAAAAACATTATTCTCCCATTTCTACCGTTATTGTATTCAGAATCCTTTGAAGTTGTTACCGGGGCGGTTGTCGAGTGTGTCTGATTCTAGTTGAATGGCTATTTATATGAAAAAAACTATATTTTGTAAAAAATAAATTGCGACAAGTATTTGATTATCCTGGAATTATCAGTTAAACTGTTTTTAGCCCTATAACATGCGGATGAACGAACCTTCTCGATTGCTTCAATTCTAGGGGAGTAACAGATGATAGGCGCTTCCCTTGGTAGGGCAATAATCAAGGAGGTTTTTGTATGTATTCTGACAAAACGTTGAGCTGTAAGGATTGTGGTCGTGATTTTGACTTTACTGCTTCTGAGCAGGAATTTTATGCACAGAAAGGGTTCACCAATGAACCTGGCCGGTGCCCGGAATGCCGTGCTGCACGGAAATCCCAAATGGGGAACCGCGGCGGCGGGTATGGTCAGTCAGACCGTCAGATGTATGCGGCAGTTTGCGCCACCTGCGGCAAAGAAACAACCTTACCGTTCAAGCCCAGTGGGGACAGACCGGTATACTGCAGAGACTGCTACAAACCGCAACCCCGTAGAAACAGCTGGTAAACCGCTGAACTGAAACTCCCCGGATTCGCTTCCGGGGAGTTTACTTATTTTTAGCGGAAGTATTGTGAAATCTACCCGCAACTATAGGTGAAAAAGGGAACGGAAATAGGAAATGGTTGTTTCTAATCCTTGCGTGAGCGGGACGGCGTATCCCTTATTGAAATTGCCTCTACCAGCCCGGATGCAGGTAGTAGTATAGTATATTAACGAAGATTATAATGTTTATTAAGACCGCAGTATTAATTCAGGTATTTCCATGTTGCTGAACAGACTCTCTCCGCAGAGGCCCGCTCATGACTATAGCAGAAATTGTTGCCCGTCAACGCGATTATTTTCTTACTGATGCAACCAAACCGGTGGCCTTCCGCACGGCTGCCTTAAAAAGGCTGCAAAGAGGCATTGTGCAGCACGAGGCCAATTTACTGGCAGCCTTGAAACAAGACTTGAACAAATCGGATTATGAAGGATACATGACCGAAGTGGGCCTGGTCTTATCGGAGCTGCGGTTCGCCTTAAAACATATCAAAAAATGGACCAAGCCCCAAAAGGCGCCAACCCCCCTGACGCAATTTCATGCCCGGAGCTTCATCATAGCAGAGCCCTATGGGGTGGCCCTTATCATTTCTCCCTGGAACTATCCTTTTCAGCTCAGCCTTGAACCCCTGGTAGGAGCCATCGCTGCCGGCAACTGCGCTATCGTCAAGCCTTCCGAGCATGCGCCGCATACCAGCCGGGTGGTGGCAGAACTTATAGCGTCTTGCTTTCCCCCTCAGTACATCACCGTGATCGAGGGCGGCCAAGAGCAGAGTGAGCAGCTGCTGACTCAGAAATTGGATTATATCTTCTTCACCGGGGGCATTGAGGTGGGAAAAGTAGTCATGGAGGCCGCCTCCCGGAATCTTACCCCGGTTAGCCTGGAGCTGGGTGGAAAAAGCCCCTGCATAGTAGATCAGACCGCCGACCTTAAAATCGCGGCCCGGCGGCTGGCTTTCGGCAAATACCTGAATGCCGGCCAAACCTGTGTGGCTCCGGACTATCTGCTGGTTCACCACAGCGTAAGGACTCGTTTCATCAGTTTCCTTAAAGAAGCCCTGGAGGATTTTTTTCCTGACCGGAATTATGCCAATCTGCCGGCAATAATCAATGACAGGCATTTTGACCGCCTGTTGGGACTGATCAAAGATGAGAACATCCTGCTGGGCGGACGCAGTGATCCTCAAAGCCGATTCATCGAACCCACCGTAGTCGGCGATGTCTCGCCCGCCTCCCCGCTGATGCGGGAAGAGATCATGGGCCCCATCCTGCCGGTCATGAGCTTTGAAAACCTGGATGAGGTCATAGCCATCGTCAGATCCATGCCCCAGCCCCTGGCCCTGTATTTGTTCAGCTCTGACCGGGCTGCGGAAAAACGCATATTGAGCAGCCTGTCTTTTGGCGGCGGCTGCATAAACGATACCGTGATCCACCTGACTTCCCCCCACCTGGGCTTCGGCGGAGTAGGGGACAGCGGAATGGGCTGTTACCACGGCAAGTACAGCTTCGATACCTTTACCCATTACAAGAGCATTCTGAAGAAATCCAACTGGATCGATCTGCCCATGCGCTATCATCCCTATACAGCAAGCAAGTCGAGACTGTTGCGCCTGTTTTTGAAATAGGGGATATTAAGGCCGGGCAGTTGAAGGCGATCATAGCTCTCAAACATCTATAATATTCGCAGATAATGTGCTGATAAAGCACTAAAGGCGAAATACCTTCATATTCAGGTTAAAAAACCTTCTTCCAGGCAATCATTTGAATATAAATACACTTTAGGACGGGGGGAGCATCTTTTGCTATGTCCCTGTTTAATAAAATCTCTTCCATGAAATTCGGCATAGTTTTGCTGGGTTTAATCGGCGTTATGTCCGCATTAGGAAGCCTGGTATCACCCGATAATTTCTACAAAACTATGCAGTTTAAGCTGCTGCTGGTGTTGTTAATTATCAACCTGATGTTTTGTACCAACAGGCAGATCATGCAGTTGTTTAAGCGGGCTGGAAGAACTGCTAAACCAAAAAACAAAGTCGCGAGATTCGGAAACGTTTTGATTCATGCCGGCATCTTGCTTGTAATGGTAGGGGGAGCTTTAAATGCGCATTACGGCAAAGCATTAGAAGTTAGTATCGCCGAGGGCGGGACTGTTGACATATCAACTTTAATGCCAACCCGTGAGCCGCTGCAAGTACAACTGCAGCAAATTTCAATCGAATATAATGCGGACGGCTCACCGGCGCAGTATAGTTCAGTGATAAATGCAGGGGATGGGGTTCGCGATCAGGGACACTATATCATCAGTGTCAACCACCCCTTGACTCTTGCCGGCATCAAAGCCTATCAGCAAAGCTTGGGTTATCAGATCAAAATGCAAAGCAATTTTGGCCCCGATCAGCTTTTGCATATTGGACAGATATTATCCATACCCAATACTGAGCGACAGATTCGTATAAATGGATATGCCCCCAATTTTGATCCTTACCGAGCGGTTGATCCGTCCCTCAGGCCAGATAATCCCCAAGTAATAATATCTGTTTATGAAAGAGGGGTAGCGCTCGGCACCGGAATTGCTTCCTTTAATCAAACTATCAAGATCGCAGACGATACATATATTACTTTTACCGGAGTGCAACCATTTACGGTTCTAAGGCTGAAATCAGACCCGGGCATACCTTACGCAGCTGCCGGTGCTTTGTTGCTTGTCGGAGGAATCTGTTTTGGTTTGCTCTACAAGCCTTTGGGGGTTGATGCGAACAGTTCGGATGTGCAGGGCGGTCTAGGCAGCGAGGCGGTTCTCAACCAAAACCAGCGCTGTGATTCAGTTAACGGGAGGCTGAAATATTGACATCGGCTGTATATATTGCCCTGGTATTTTACCTGATTTCTTCTATTACATTTTTCTGGAGCGGTTTTAAGAATAGTTTGGAAAAAATGGCTTTTTCATTGGCTGCAGCTGGTCTTGCCTTCAACCTGGTTATCCTGGTGATGCGCGGCAGAATAAGCGGCAGGCTCCCACTTTCCAGCGGATATGACTTTCTGTTAACTTTTATTTTCATAACCGTATTGATGTTTTTAATATATGCAGCCAAATATCCGGTGAGGAACGCCGGAGGGCCGGTCATTATGATTGCCGCACTATTGCTCTCAGCTGCAGCCTTTATCATGCCTGATAAATCAAGCGGTTTAGCGCCGCTCCCGCCCGCATTGAGAAGCCCCTGGCTGACAGTTCATGTTTTGACTGCGGCTGCCTCCTATAGTGGCTTCACGTTGGCAGCCGGATTAGCCGCAGTGCAGCTCCACAAGTTGAATCAGATCAGAGAGGAAACGATTTACAGGGTTGTGTCCTTGAGCTTTGCCTTATTGTCATTATCGATTGTCTTTGGAGCGGTTTGGGCCGAACAGGCCTGGGGCAGCTACTGGTCATGGGATCCCAAAGAGACCTGGGCTTTGGTCACATGGATTGTTTATGCCGTCTATCTTCACCTGCACCGGCAGTCAAAGTGGCGGGGAAAGCCGTCTAACCTTCTGGTGGTAGCAGGATTCATTATAGTTCTCTTCACATTTTTTGGCGTGACTTATCTATTTAGCGGCATGCATAGCTATTCTTAAAGCTGAATTCAGGGATAAGGCTGCTCTGATATTTATCTCTTGTTAGGGTTGAATATGAATGGTTACACTGTGTATTTCCGGATTTCTCCGACATATCTTTTTTAAGGATTCCGGCGATTTTGGTGAAGGCGGTTAAAGTATCTAAGGTCGAATCATTGCCGAATACCAAACGATAATCAGGGCAACCTATGCATACAAATTTTTCTGGAGGTTGGCGGTATGCGTATATCGAATCGATCAGGTATTATCTGGGGTGTTGTGGCGTTGCTGGTTGTTATTGCAGGTATATGGCTGTATCAGGCTGTTGCTGGAAACCGTGATCGCAATAGCAATGTAGCTAAAAAACCCCAGGAAGAATCTTCTCAATCGACGCAAACACTTGTCATGCAGGGAATGGATGTCTTTAGATATGATACCTATGGTAATGAATATTACTTCACCGATACCCTGAAACTCCCTTTTGAAACCTTGCTGGCCACCCCGGCAGATACTCGTGAAAAGACCCTGGGGGTGATGACCGATAATACTGGTAAAGTGGTTGGCATTCAAGAAGTGACAGGCGATGACGGCAAGAAACGTTGGGGTATCACCTGCGCGTTTTGCCACAGTGTTGTGAATCAAAATGGCGAGCGCTTGGACGGCATCCCTAATACCCGTTTGAATGTGGGTGCAATACTGGCTCTTTCTCCGGCTCTCGACAACGCCAAAAAAAAGCAGCTCCTTAGTTGGGGTCCAGGTCGACTAGACGTTACATTTAACAATGAAGCCGAGGACGGGGTTAACAATCCTGCAGTGATGGAAGCGGCTTTTGGGACCAAGGGAATAAAATACTTCAATTGGAATGGCAGCTTTGAAAGTGCTGCCGAGCGCAGCCATTTCACCATGGATATTGTCGGACATGGTAATGGGGAATTTAAACCTCCAGAAAAGTGGGGAATCACAAACCAGGATCTGGGAGATGGAATCGACTTGATCGGTCCCAAGATGCCAGCAGTTGTTGCTTATCTGGAGTCTATTGATCCACCGGCACCGAACCCGGGTTCTTTTGACCAGGCCAGGGCTGCCAGTGGAGAAGCAATATTCGAGGGCAAAGCTAACTGAACCAAGTGCCACACCCCCCCGTTGTTCACTAACAACGAAAAGGTCAAACCTGAAGTGGTGGGAACCGATCCTGCTCATGCCAACTCCCCGGTTTTTAAGGACGGGACCTATAAAGTGCCGCAATTGCGCGGGGTTTGGGCGGTTGCCCCCTATTTTCATGACGGCAGCGCTAAAACTTTGATGGACGTCGTCAACCACTATGACCAGCAATTTAAACTTGATTTAAGTGAAGCTGAGAAAAGCGATCTGGTGGAATATCTAAAATCGCTGTATTAAGAATAATTTGACGCACCTCCTTTAGTGAAGAAGTGGGGGCATCATAAATGTGTCAGAATCCGTTTGGATAAAAAACCATATTGTTAAAAAATATGAAACCGCGCCATCCCGCGCGGTTTTTTGTTTTCTATTGGTGAGCCATGGAGGCTTCGAACCTTCGACACCCTGATTAAAAGTCAGGTGATCCAATTCGGGAATACCGTTATGCGGGTCAGTAATCAGGTGTCCGCTCCAATACATGCCGCTGTTTGGCGTCAAGCGGAGATAGTTGAATGGCGGAGACGATCATTCCATAGCAATCAGGCGATAGCCTATCCCCGGTTCGGTTAAAATGAAGCCCGGCTGGTTGGGATCCTTTTCTATTTTCTTACGCAGCTGGCTGATGTAGATCCGCAGGTATTGGGAATGCTCCTGAGCTTCAGTTCCCCAAATGGCCTTGATAAGATGCCGGTGGGTTACCACTTTCCCGGCATTGGCGGCCAGTATCTTTAGCAGGTCGTATTCTATCGGGGTCAGATGTATATCGGTTTCCGCAACTTTGACCAGGCGCCGGGAAAAATCCAGGAAGAGATCTCCAATCTGAACGACCGGTTCGTCTTTGACATTGGCCTGATGGCGCAAAGCCACCCTGATCCGGGCCATCAGTTCACTCACGCTGAAGGGCTTGGTCAGATAATCATCGGCTCCGATATCCAGCGCCTGGACTTTTTCATGATCCTGGCCCCGCACCGATAGTATGATTACCGGCACCTGGCTCCATTCCCGAACTTGCCGCAAGACTTCCAATCCCTCCTGATCCGGGAGACCCATATCCAGTATGATCACATCGGGGCGGGCCGTTACGGCTTGGTAAACGCCTTCTTTAGCGGTCGCAGCTTCGGTGAAATCATACCCGTGGGCTATCAGGCCGATTTTTAACAGCCGGCGGATTTCCAACTCATCATCGATTACCAATATCTTGGCTCCCATCTCTTGCCTCTCTATTCACTTTGAATATAATTAGAAAACATCGCCTGCAACCGGCAGGGTAAAATTAAACCGGCTGCCTCTTTCAGACTGGCCGGCAGCCCATATGGTCCCCCCGTGCGCTTCGATAATACCCCGGCAAATAGACAAACCCAAGCCTGTGCCGCTAACATTCCCGGGAGACTGCAGACGATAAAACTTGTCGAATATGAACTCCTCGTCGCCCGGGGTTATACCTTCGCCCTGGTCGGTTACCGACACTTTCAATAATCCGTCAACTTCGGCCGCGCTTACTATTATCTCACTATGCCGGGGGGAGTATTTGACGGCATTATGCAGCAAATTGGTCAACACCTGTTCGATTAAGGCGTAGTCAACTTTAATGAGCGGGAGTGCATCGGGAATCTCAACTTTGACTTTGTGCCCTTTGAGGATCTCCTGGTTTTCGCGCAGGGTCACGCCGATAATGTCCTGTATATCCGACCAGTCCGGATTAAGTTTCATATAGCCGCTCTCCAGGCGCGCCATATCAAGAAGGTTGTTTACGAAACGGTTCATGCGCTCAGCCCCCAGCTTAATGCCATTTAACAGGGTGGCCTTTTGCTCTTCATCATATATGGCTTCATCGTCGACCAGGCTGGAGACCGCACTCATAATGGAGGTGAGCGGTGTCTTCAAGTCGTGGGAAATAGAGTTGAACAAAGCCGCCTGCAGTCTTTCACTGGCCTCAAGGGTTCTCACGTCGTGGGCTTCCTCCGCTAATTCGAGCCTCGCTATAGCCAAGGCCGACAGCCCCGCCAGAGCCTGCAGCAGATTTATCTGTTCGGCTTCAAGCAAGTTGTTAGACGGTTTTACTGCCAAAACCGCCATGGTTTTTTCCTCGGTTTTGACCGGTACATGATAACCCCTGGCGCCGGTAAAAGTGTCAGTGCCTAAGCCGCTCGGCTGAGAGTGGCTGAAAGTCCACTGGGCCGCCAGCAAATCGTTGGGACTCGACGCCAAATCAGTCAGGGTTTTGTTTGCTGCAACGACTCTGAGTTCTCCGTTATGACCGGGCATAAACAGTGCCGCTTCGGCATCCAATGTCTCCGCCGTCTGCTTGACCACCTGGCTGACCAGCATGTCCAGGTCGGCTGCCGCCGATAATCCACGGGCCAATTCATATAGAACCCGGGTCTGTTTCTCGCGTTGGGTGGCTTCTTGCGCCCGGCAGCGGAGCAAATCACTCATATTGCCGGTGGTATATGCCACCATCATAAACACCAGGAAGGTGATCAAATGCCGGGTATCACTGACCGCCAGGTTAAGGATGGGCGGCATAAATAACACGTCCCAACATAAGACGCTGACCAGGGCTATGAAGAGCGATTGTCTGACCCCCAAGCGGGAGGCTGCAAAAATAACCGGCAGCAAATATAGCATCCCGATATTGGTTAACCCCAGGTAATCACTGTACAACTTGCCGATCAGAGTAACCGCTGCGGTGAGGAACAAAGAAAATATTATCAGCCTGCTGTCTTGATCCGTTGTATAATCGATCCGAAGACTGGCGTGAATAGCTCTGCCGATTTTGCGCCAATAGTTTGATCTGCCCAAGCAATGCTGCCCTCCGCTTCTCGCATGCCATGAACTGTATTATTCTACCCGGTATCGTAATTCCCTTTTCATTATAATTGAAGGGCCTGGGGATTACTAAAGAACAGGTTTATGGCTTTTGGCCAAGTGGTAAGTCTTGAGATCTTCCAGATAGAACGGGATTATAGATACGATGACATTGCGCTTTTTAAGCATGGCATTAGCGATAAACAGGCTGGTGTTGTTGTGCAAGGCCATCTCCCAGCGGTGAGGGACGAAAAACTGCGGCAGCAGCACGGTGATAATATCTCCCGGCTGGGAGGCATGCTCCTCAGAATCAATATATTCAGTCAAGAGGTTCACAACTTCCCGGTAGGGGGAAAACTTGACGATCAAGGGAATATCCGTGTCCAGCAAATTCCATTTCCGCCGCAGCTTTTCCGACTCGCCTGCATAGACCTCCACGTGGAAAGCTTCCACATGGGAAGTTATGCTGCGCGCATACCGCAGCGCCTTCACCACCATAGCGTTAAAGCTATCGACCGGTACGATTACATGATGCTGATAATCGCTGTTCAGATTTATTTGGGCTAGAGATTCGTTGGGTATGTCCAGCTGTTGAGCCACAGACAAATAATGGGTTTTGATCTTCAGCATGACCGTAATTATTAAAGGCACCACTACAAATACTATCCAGGCACCCTCGGCAAACTTGGTAATGCCTATGACGGTTACCGCCACACCGGTAGTTGCCGCCCCGGCCGCATTTATTAAGGCCTTCCATGTCCACCCTTTCGACCGCTCTTTCCACCAGTGGATAACCATCCCTGCCTGCGACAGGGTGAAAGAGGTAAAAACGCCCACCGCATAGAGGCTGATCAACAGATGGGTATCGGCCTGGAAGACAATTATTAAAATGGCCGCAGCCAGGCTCAGGAGAATGATGCCGTTGTTGAAATTGAGCCGGTGACCGCGCATGGACAGCTGTCTGGGGACATAGCCGTCCTGGGCTATGACGGACAGCAGGGTGGGGAAACCGCTATACGCGGTGTTGGCGGCTAAAGCCAGGATTAAACCAGTAGTGGCGGCCATGATGTATAACATCAGACCGGGCCCGAAGATGCTTAATGTCAACTGGGTTATGACGGTTTGCCGGGGGTCGGGCACTATCTGATACAGATTGGCCAGAACCGCAACGCCGCCAAAACATACTATAATGGCCAGAGCCAGCAAGGCATAGACGGTTTTGGCCTGCTTGGCGGCCGGAGCCTTAAAGTTGGGCACCGCATTGCTGATTGCTTCTACTCCTGTTAAGGCGCTGCATCCCGAAGCAAATGCTCTGATAATCAGAAACATGGTTACAGCCTGAATACCTGGTGTTGCCGGGATGGCTTCTGCAGGTGGGAGGACCGGCATGCCGCCGGTAAGGTATTTGATAATACCGGCTGCCACCAGGACTACTATAGATAATATAAAAGCATAAGTAGGCAGACTGAAAATGCGCGATGATTCGCGGATTCCCCTTAAATTACCTACCGCCAGCAAAAATATCAGCAACAAAGATATGGCGACCCGATGCGCATAAAGAGACGGAAACGCCGAGGTGATGGCCGCACTGGCTGCAGCGATACTTACTGCCACCGTTAAGGTGTAGTCTACCGACAAAGACGCCCCGGCAGCCAGACTGTAGATCGGTCCCAGATTATCCTTGGCCACCACGTAAGCCCCGCCGCCGTTGGGGTAAGCGTCCACTACATGGCGGTAAGACAACACCAATATGATGAGCAGGGCAACAATAGCCAGGGCAATACGCGGCATCCACATAAAAGAGGCCAAACCGATCACCGGCACCAAAACCAGCAAAATCTCTTCCACCGCGTATGCGACCGAGGAAATCGAATCACTGGACAGGATGGGCATACCCCAGAAAACATTTAATTTTTCATTTCCCAGTTGGTGGCTGGCCATACTTTTGCCAAACACGAACCTGCCTAAACGCCTGAACATATTGATTACCTGCCTTTTACAGATGACTAAAACGGATAGTATTAGTCTTAGCTTTGTTAACTATAGTAAAACTGCGCGGCATAAATAATCTGTATCGATTCTCTATGAGAAGGATAAAAAAGTTGTATAGAAGGCGAAGCCAAAATCCTTTAAAGTCACAATGCAGAAGAATTGCGGGGTATGTGCTTTGTAAGATGGGTCACTCCTGGGAGAAGGTATCCAGAACAAAGAGGCCAACTTCCAATTTGGGCCTCTTTTGGCCGGAGGCCGACAATGTATCCCCCCTAACTTACCAAAATAAACCAAACCTTGACCCCGACCTTAGGTAGGAGTTTATACTGAAAGGGGTGATGACATGGAAATCATGATCAAGATAGGCGAATTTGCTCAGTTGACTGGAGTCACAGTAAAAACGGTTCTTCATTATCACAAAATCGGTCTTTTGGCAGAACCGGTGAGGTCCCCAAACGGCTACCGGCTTTACGGAGCGACAGAACTCCATAGATTGCAGGCTATTAAGCGGCTAAAGGCTTTAGGTTTTAGTCTTGAGAAAATAAAAGATATGCTGGGAGATCCCGCTGACAGTACTACTATGCGTTCGGTTCTGGAATCATTGGCAAGAGAGTTGAGCAGCGAGATAAATACACTGCAAGCACGGCTTGAAAAGGTTCAAAAGCTGTTAGCGGCCGAACCGCTTCTCATATTGAAGGAAGATACGGCAACATTTCAGATGGTCAACGATATTATCGGCACCGAGCATTATGAATCGTATCCTGATGTAAGGGAAAAGGAGCGCCAAATCTATGAAGTCTTGGATAGTTATGAATGGGGTCTGAATCATCAGCAGTACTACGTGCAGTTGGCTGAATATCTTAAAGACAATCCCGAGGTTTTTCAAAAATTAATAAAAATGAACGAGCGGCTTGTTGCAATTGCTGACCTACCCGAAGATGCTCAGGAGATAGATGAACTAGCCAGGGATTGTGTTCGAATATTGAAGTGCATTCCTATTATTGAAACCATGTGCAGTCTTGAAACTGTGAACCCTTTCGATCCGCTGCTTAATGAAATGCTGAGCAGCCTTTTAACCCCGGCTCAAATGAAATTCTGTGAACTCAGCCTGCAGTACAGTAGGGAAACCGGACCTTTTAATAAATAACGGAAGGCAGGGTAATATGAGGGTGAAAACTATTTTGTCAAAACTTTCGCGCTATTCACTACCCATCCTGCTCATTTTGGTTATAGCAGATATTGCACTCTTCGGCAGCGGGATTATCTCTAAAGAACAAATGAAGTACTTTATCCTGGTACCGGCTATCCTGGAACTCACTTTCCTGATGATCTTCCTGTTCAACCTTTCTCGTATTATTGCTCGTTATCGAACTTTGAAAAAAGCAGGTGAGGAAACCTTTGCCGCCTGGCAGGAAGCTTTGGAAGAGATATTCCCGGCACGTGTAGCCCGCTTGATTTTAATCGAACCCCAACTGTATTATGCCTTATACCTCTCATTGAGGAAGAAACAGCTCCCCGATAAAACCGCATGTTTTGCCACCCGCCTGGCAAGCTACCTGTTTCTGGCCAAGGCCATTATTGTGATATGTTGGTTAGAGATCCTGGCCGTGTTTCTAATGCTCCCCGACCGGTGGCTGGTATGGAAGGTGGTTCATTTGGTGTTAGGCGTATGGGCCATAATGTGGATATGGGCAGATGCCCAGGCTATGCGTCTTTATCCACACCAAATGACCGGTAAAGGAGTAAGATTCCGGGTAGGTCTTCGCTACCACCAGGAGATACCCTGGGAGTATATCAGAGCAGTAAAACGAATAGAGAAGCCGGCCCCCGGCATTGCCCCTGGTCCGGATAAAAAAAATCCGGGAAGCCTGTTCCTGTCAGTTGGTGAAAAATGTAATGTCGAAATTGAACTTAACCCGCCCCAGTCCTTTCAGGGCATGCTGGGCAATAGGTTAGAGGTTGGGAGGGTCTATCTTTCCCTAGAAAAGCCAGAGGACTTTATGCTGAATATTCCAAACCCCGCTTTAGTCAATCAATACAATGCCTGAGCCCATTTTAAATGGAACAGTTCTTTAAAATTTACTTCCGAGAGACCTGGCTTTTTTTAATAATCTTCCTGAAATTGCCGGCTTTTGCAAGTTTGGATTCAGGGGTTCGCTGTTCCAGGAGTAAAAACATGGTTGTTCCCTGCCATAGGTCACTGATCCTATAAGCAAAGTCCATGCTATAATAAAGGGAGCTATGAGGAATTGAAGCTTAGGTTTTGCTATGCTATCATTGAGATATAAAAGGAGTTGCCGCTTGTGGTATGGCGGCAGGTTCGTAAATTGGGTTTAGGCCGCCTTACACAAAGGCGGCCGTATTATTTTCTGAGCATAAAGCACAGAGAAATAATTCCTAAGATTACCAAGCAGAATTGAAACAACTCGCCATATGTAATCATATCACCATTGCGCCTGGTCATTGAAAAGATTTGGTTTGGCCGGACAAATCGATTAAGCGGCATTAGTTTTTCCTCATAATTTATTCTCATCTTTATTCTGCAGTGGTTTTTTTCCTTTGTTAACAGAGTGCGGCTTGAAAGGCTTGGAAAATTGATGCTAGAATGGTAAAAGATCGAAACACCAAGCGGAATAATAATATGGGATTATGAGGAGAAAATGGTATTTATGAACAACAAGAAATTCACAGCAGGTATCCTGGCGGTTGCCATGTTGTCGGGAATATTTTTAACAGGATTTACATATCAGCAGGGCATAGGAGATGTCTATTATGAAACCAAATCGAGAATTTATGATAACACTACTTATCACGAACAATTGGCGGGTCATAGTGCCAACGGCATCGTGAGGGCATATTTTGTCAACGCGGATACCCAGGACACGGATTTAAAGCCCTATGTATTTGAAGGTGAAGTCACCGGAACCTATACGATGAATACCATGATCAGCACTTTGGAGAATCAAGGCTACAAAGTCGTAGCGGGAATCAACGGAGATATTTATGACATGGCCACCGGAACTCCAAAGGGGCTTAGCATTCATGACGGTAAGATCAAAACCTCCGGATATGCTCCGGAATATGTGATATCCTTTGACGAAGACGGCGCCGCTACCCTGGAAAAGGCAGCCCTGAGATATACACTGCAGGGAACGATCAACGTTCCCACCGTGATTATTACAGAACCAACCCAGCCGGCAGATCCAATACAGTCGGAAGATCTGACCTCGCCGGAAGATCCGGACCAACCGGCCGATCAGGCCCCACCGGCAGATCCGACCCAATCGGCCGATCAGGCCTCACCGGGAGATTCGACCCGGTCAGCAGAACCAACCCGACCGGCAGATTTGACCCAGTTGGCAGATTCTTCCCCCGTGCAGCAGACGGTTTACGTACCCACGGAATATAATGCGGATATCGGTTATTTTAATGTTCCGCATGGTGAGGGCAAGGCTTTGCATCTGTATAACCGCCAATATGCCTCCTCCACAAAAACCTCGGAGAACTCTGTTGAGGTAATATTGGACGCGGATTCACCGGAAAATGCGGAACTGACGGTGGGAGGTACGATAACGGCAACTGTTGCCGAAGTCAGAAACGGTAATTACAATACGCCCATCGGTGACAGTCAGCTGGTGCTTTCAACGGCGGGGGATTCGGCCTATGCGGTCCAGCTGGCTCAGCTGATTCCCGGAAGCCAGGTAGAGATTTCCGTATACGACCAAAACGGCGGAAACCTGTCAAATAGCAAGGAAGCCATCGGAGTATACTACCTGCTTTACGATAAGGGTCAATATGTTTCCAGCGGAACCAACTTGAATCCGAGAACCATCATCGGTATCAAACCGGACGGAACCCTTATGCTGTATGCACTTGACGGCAGACAGCCGGGCTTTTCGGAAGGTCTTGGACTGACGGACGTGGCCAAACACCTGGTTGATCTGGGCTGCAGCACCGTTGTGAATATGGACGGAGGCGGCTCCACGGTCATGGCCGTGAGAGCGGGGGGAATGGATTCCCGGGCGGTTGCCAAGAATTCCCCTTCCGAAAAAAACCAGCGAAAAACTACCAATGGCCTGCTTCTGGTATACGATGAACGCGGGGATTCCGATGCCGAGCATTTGCACACTTACCCAAGTCAGCCTCTTGCCATGCCGGGGGCGGACATTCAGCTTAAAACCTACGCATCCAACAATAAATATGAGCCGGTTTCGTTGAGAAAAAGTATAGAATACAGCCTTGATTCCGATTCGGACGGCTCTGTGGACGAGAACGGCCTCTTTACCGCCGGGAGGGCCATCGGAACTGCCGTGATTGAAGTGGAAAGCGGAGATCTCAGTACAACGGCGCAGGTCGATATTCAAAACAAGATAACCTTTGCTCCCAATGTGCGAAATCTGGAAATCGATCCGGGGGAAATCTTCGACATCAATGTAACGGCCAAATTCGGGTATGCTCCCATTGCAAGCAGGGACAGCCTGTTTATATGGACCTGCGATCCTGTCATCGGTACCATCGATGCCAACGGACTCTTTCAAGCCACGAATGAATCTGGAATAGCCGGCAATATCTATGTGGAATATAACGGCGTACAACAGACCATACCCGTTCAGGTCGGCCCTGCAAGCCTTGATTTCGCGGATACGAAAACACACTGGGCCCGAGACTATATCGGGAGATTGGCGGCCAGAGGGATCGTAAAAGGAATGGGCAATGATTGCTATTTGCCGGATAATTCCCTCACCAGAGCCGAATTCCTGACCATGCTTGCCAATACCATCAAGGGCTTAGACGTAACCCAGTCCACGCCGGCGGGCTTTACGGATGTACCCGCTACGGAATGGTATTACAATTATGTCAACTGGGGTTTTGAAAAAGGAATTGTAAAGGGAATTGACGATGTCAGCTTTGATCCCAATGGAAAGATAACCCGGGAGCAAATGGCGATCATGCTGGATAATCTGACCGAAAGTACCGACTTAATTCTTCCGGAAACCCATGCGGGAATGTCCTTTACGGACGACGCCTTGATCAGTCCCTGGGCTGCCGAATCTGTGAATAGGATCGTATCCTCGGGTCTCATGGGGGGATATCCGGAAGGCGATTATAAACCGCAGGGGAATGCGACCCGGGCGGAAGCCGCAACTGTTGTCTACAAACTGATCATGATACAAGATAAGCACTAGAAACCCATTCGCCACCCCGTCGATACAATAAAACGGTTTTATTCCAATTCCGCCCTGTTCACCTAATGCAGCATCTTTATAGAGGCTGGCTGAGAATTAACTTGGCCGGCCTTTCTTCATTTTCCACTGCGGAGTTGCGCCAGGAAGCCCTTCAGTCCAGGCGTTCCGGCCTATCTCTGCTATTGCCCGGAAAACCAGGAAAAGCGGATATAGCCTTCGCAGTTGGCGCCGTAACCGATGCCGGGGACCGGCCGCTCTAAGAATATCAAAAGCGAACCGGTAAAAGCCGCCGGTGTGCTGCTTAAAATTGTACAGGGCATAGAAGAATCCGCCGGAATCGCTATTTTCTATGCATTTATTGGCATGCCCGGCAATGGTTGTATATTTCCCCCGCCGTGTTCAACCCCCTTTATGCAAATATTTTTCCAGGCGCATAATGGCAGCCTGGCCAGCATCGGTTTAGCAAGCTCCGGTGCTCCGGGATCTATGCCACACCACAGAAAATTCCTGGAATATGATGGCTTTGGCATTAATCGGAGAATATTGGCAGCGTGCCATTGGCACCAAATGGTACCGTCTTATAAAGGTGCTTAGCCGGCAGCATTCAGCAGGCTGCCATAGATGAGGGTACATACCCGGGTTTATGCCCGGATAGGGGATAAACCGCTCCATATGCGGGATTTGTCACCTGCCGTTTAGGCGGGTAGAATGGAACAGCAAATGGGACAGCACCTGGAAGAAAGGAAGAGTGATATGAGACACAAGAAGCTTGTGGCAGTATTATCGATCATACTGCTTGGACTGACCAGTTTGAATATATCCATGGCAGAACCGGCTGATCTGAACGATAAAGCATTGAAGATAGAGATGCAGGATGAGAACGCGACGGAAACGGTGGACCGGCAGCAGGTGGATAACAACCTTATTTCTGAAGAGAATGGGGTTGCCGCTGACAAAACCATAGCGGCCCAGCCAATCAGCCAGCCCATTCCTGACCGGAATAACCAGGCGCCTGCTGTTTCGCGAAAATCGGCTCATGTATCCAGCCATAACCTGGATAGCCTGGCCAAGGTGGTTTTTGGCGAGGCCCGCGGAGAGCCTTTTGTGGGGCAGGTAGCCATAGCGGCTGTGGTTTTGAACCGGGTCGAGTCTGATAAATTTGGCAGTACCGTCAATGAGGTCATATTTGAACCGGGAGCCTTTACGGCTGTCAGCGACGGGCAATACTATCTGCAGCCCAATAACGAGGCCTATCAAGCGGCACAGGCTGCCATAGACGGGTGGGATCCCACCAATGATGCCATATATTATTGGAACCCGGCCACGGCTACGAATAAATGGATATGGAGCCGTCCCATCACAATAACCATAGGCAAACACGTATTTGCTCACTAATTGAAAAAGCCTGCCGGCTCGGCAGGATCAGACCGTCGACAAAAGCGAATACCTGCGTTGCTCAATAGGTCCTCTCAATCAACGTACTATTTGTACGCCTCAATCGTGGGCCTATTGAGCGCCTTGTTCTTCGCTTCCGTCGCTCGCTCTGCCCAGCTCGTTGACCTTGTCAACAAGCTGACCCTGCCGGCCCGGCAGGGTCACCCGGGCGTAGATGAATACGTTACAGCCCAATACTTTTTACAATGATGAAAATCAGCAACAGCCATATCAGGACGATAGGCAATGCGTAATACCATTTTTTCGGTTTGCCGTCCGACCATAAGTCAGCGGCTTCTTTGCGGCACTCCGCAAACACTTCCGCAGGAATCAACTTAACTGTGAGCGCAATTAAACCGGACAGTAGAATCACATCGTCCAACAGCCCAATGACGGGTATAAAGTCGGGGATGAAATCAAGGGGAGAAAGCGCATACGCCACCGTAAACGCCGCCAGCAACTTGGCAAGCAGGGGCGTTTCTTTTCTTTTCAAGGCGAGAAACACGGCAGGGATATCGGTTTTAAGGCGCTTGGCGCGCTCCTTTATCTTCATATATCGTCAGCGCACCTCCTTCGTGTGTTCCTATTTGGCGGCGGGTTTCAGGCTTGCATCCCCCTGGAGCGGTTTGCAGCCCTTTGAAAAGGTGAAACCGGCTACCGTTAAATTGTATTAAAGACGGCATTATCAGGTCAATACAGCAAAGTAAAAACCGCGCCAGCGGCGCGATTTCTTGTGGTAAGAACCCCCAGCTTTTATCACGAGAGCGACGGACAAGTGACGCAACGAGTGAAAGGAAACTGGCGGAAGATCGTGGCGTTTCAAGAACCGGCACCGCCACCTGCTTGGCAAGCTTGATATAATGAACATTAGTATATAAAGCGAAGTATGAAAAGGTGATAAAAATGTTTAGACGAGCATTAAAATTTGCTATCGGACCAAGTATAGGAATAACTTTAGGAGGTATAATTATCCCACGGATTATGTTTCCAAACCTATATAATGAAACATATCCATCTATACCTGTACAGGCGGGTTTGTATTTTGTTGCAGGTTATATTGTGTCCTTTTTAGTTTCTCTGCTCATCGAATGGATTAGATCAAAATAAGTGGCATATAAAGCAAAAGGAAACTACAACTCCCTACTGTCCCAGTTCTGAACCCGCCCCGTCCATTTTCTAAGAACGAAAAGGTCACAAAAAAGCCTCCGAAGTTCGGAGGCTGCTTGTTTTCTAATGGTGAGCCATGGAGGATTCGAACCTCCGACACCCTGATTAAAAGTCAGGTGCTCTACCTGCTGAGCTAATGGCCCGTAATATATGGCTGGGGTGGATGGATTCGAACCAACGAATGACGGAGTCAAAGTCCGTTGCCTTACCGCTTGGCTA
>ENA-UOOM01001544-UOOM01001544.1-fermentation-metagenome-genome-assembly--contig:-NODE-1544-length-21720-cov-4.371152_pt1 | contig 21720 bp, 18 predicted proteins | sample MGYA00245781_ERZ724031 | MGnify/ENA primary metagenome ERZ724031 (study PRJEB28704, sample SAMN03018317) | fermentation metagenome | biome: anthropogenic terrestrial biome; feature: soil; material... | reverse complement strand
GATATGCCGTGGAACCTCATCCACGGCATATCCCCACTCAAAACCGCCTCCGGTCGGGCTCCACATAAAATCGCGGGGATAAAAGCGGTCGGCTCGGCGTTTGTCGTATTTTGTAAACCACTCATTGAATCGCTCCATTTTTCCACCCGGCGCGAAAGCGTCCTCACCATTGGCGGAGCCGGAAGAAACCATCTTGCAGGCGGGCAGCTCGATAATCCGCACCGTGTTTTGCCTGTTCTGTGGGATGGTGGACGCAGCAGACTTTGTTACGGCTTGCTTTGTTGCTTCTTTCACAGACTGCTCCATCATGCTCAAAATCTCCGGCTTGTTTTTTGGGGAATAGCTTTCTGGTGTCTTTTTCGGTTGTATAGGTATCAATATTTCCGCTTCGGATTCAGATGTTGTGTCGGACATATTCATGTAAATCTCGAAATCTCCCGGTATTTCACCGTTTGGCTCATAAGCGGAGGATGACTGAAGCCATTTATAGCCATAACCTTCAGAACCGCCGATTGTCCCGCGTTTACTTTCGGTAAAAACCGCATAATGGCTTTCAGGTAATTTTTTAACAAACAACCCGTCCGGCGCATCATCGGTATTCGCTTCCACTCCTGCAAAATAACAATACTCGTGTTCACCGGAGGGCAAAGCGTCCATATGCCAAAATCCAATCATTCGGGCAGGTTTTGCGATACCCTGAATTGCACCGAGCTTGCTGTTCACGATTTCGTATAGCTCGTTTATGACGGGCTCAAAATTAGACCAATCCGTGATTCTGCTTTTTACCCCGACAAGGGTAAGTTTCTTGCTTATGATCTGCGGCTCCGGCATTACATCCGCATGATTTGTAGTATCCGTTTTGGTGGCTTTGTTCGCGCTCTCCACCATGTTCAAAATCTCCGGCTTGCTTTTCGGGGAATAACCTTCGGCGTCCTTTATTACCGGAATATACGCATAGCATGTATGAGGCGGCGTATTGTATTCCGCGTGGCAGTGATACTCAATCTCAACATGAATATTGGGGTTTTGAATATAAGCGTTTTCCTTTGCTGCTTCCCGCAACGCTTCAAAAAACTCATGTAAATCCGCACTGTCTTTACCGAGCAACGCTTTGGCGTTATTATTGTCGCCTTTAACGCGCAGCCACAACCCGCCCGGTTGTGTGAACTGATCATATCTTCCGTCTTGATCATCCGTATAGGATTCATTCGCAAACATAATACCGCAAGGCTTGTCGGCGCAGTTATAGTTAATCGAAAGCGACGCGCTCCAGTCTGGATTTATCTTTTCTTTTATCGGAACAGGCTCAACAAGCGACTGAAAACGTCTCAATGTCTCGCTGATGTTGGACTCGTCAATGTTATTATCTGCATAATCAATACAACCCACCCATAAAACGTCCTTGCGCTCGACAAGCTCAAAATCTACACCTTTGTATTTTATAACATGCATGAGCTTTTCAATTTGTTTCGACTCTTCCATCATGCTCAAAATCTCCGGCGTGTTCTTCGGGCTGTAACTTTCGGGGTTGGGATTAACTTTTTTAACAGCACTCATTTCGTTTCGCCCTTTCTTGAAATATTCCGTTCTATATTACTCGTCCTCCGCCAAAAACGCGGCGATTGTATCCGCGATCGTAAAATCCAGCTGCCTGCATTCGCTTAAAATATCAGCGATTTGCCACTTGGCTGCCTTTGTCTTTTTCTCTTTCCAGATGGCGTGAACCTTCCATAATTCATCATGAATTTGTCTGCTTGCATCAATTGCCGGTTTCAACTTATCTGTTTCAAATTCGGATGCGGCGCGCTCAAGCGCGTCGCCAAGATAGCAGCGGCGCTCCGCTAAATCCCATATCTCCGGGTAAACATGCGGCTTGCCCTTGCCGCAAAAGGTTTCGCGGAATCTGTCCGGATTCGTATCCGCGCGAAGCAGCTCCGCACCTCTGGATAACGCTTTGCAAAGCAAGGGTTTTGTGTCATTTGGTGGCATATGTGGCGACTTTATAAGAACTGCCGCCAGTACTCCTTTTGTCCAATCCTTTAGGCGCTTATATTTCGCCGGTGAGAATTTAATATTTGTTTTCAGCCGGTCTCCCGCAGTAAATGTCCATGCCAGCAGCGTCTCCCCATTATTTTCATAACCCGTTGCCAAAACAATATGATCTCCCGGCTCGCCGCTCAAAAGCAGAACGGGAAATCCATCAGCCAGGTTGCAAAGGTTAAATTTACAAGGGCTTGGGGATTGCTCCAGCCACCTTTAATACTCTTAACCGGATAATTTGTGTAAACATCTACTTTTATTCCGGCGATTTCAAAGCAATCAAGAATAGGAGTCGCGTCCTTTGCGCCGCTATAGTTTGCTTCCCAGCTTCCGCCTTTATAATGATCTTCCGAGAGAGGTGGAAGCTCATCGGTAAAATAATTCCACACATCATTCCAAAATTGAAAACCCTCACCGGAAATCATTAGGTTTCGGTAATAGTCGTTATCGTTGCGCCATGTCGTATTGTGAGCCTCCATTACGCTTGTGTCGTGCGGCGCACCCATGAGAACCGCTAATGAAGTCGCGGCTGAGGCAAACGCAAGCGTATGCGGCCCGAAAGCGGGCCCGTTCTGGTTGATTGAACCGGCAAAGGCTATTTTAGCGGATTCCGGCAGTGTAGTTAAGTTTTCAGCTATCGCCAATATCTCCGGCTTGTTTTTCGGGCTGTAGCTCTCCGGGGACGGATTTATCTTTTTTACAGGCTCGCTCATTTTATTTCATCCTCCTCATTCTGGATGCTAATATTTTACCCCGGAAAGAAGCAACTGCGTTATCCGTTTGTGTCAATTTTCAAGCGTTTATAAAGCTTCATGCGCACATTTTCGGTGTCGTATTTGCCATTTAGGGTTTCATAGACCGCGAAAACCGGCTCGTTTTCATGAGCGATACTATTGTTTTGCAACCACAGCTCCATTTTCATACTGCCCATTCGAATATCACCCAAGCGGTCATCGGGCAGCACTGCATACCGTCCGGCGGGAAGGTGCTTTACTTCAATTTCCGGCGCAATGCGGGCATCGTGCCCTACGCTGAAGCCGTCGCCGCATTCTATACCGCATTCACAAACATCATCGTATTCACACACATAAAACCTCCGGGCGTTTCGGACAAGCAGCGGGTGATGCTCTTGCAAAAACGCCATGACCTTCTCCGATGCTTTGCGCTCGGCGTTTTTTCCACTCTCCCGAGCAATGATAAAGGACATTTCGAGAATGGTCGTTATCGTAATATGCTGCTCATATTTGCGTTTTTTAACGGGCAAATACAGCTTTAGTTTCCGGGGTTCCCCGTTTTGAAAGAGATATTCCTCAAAATATCCGTCGCTGGATTCTTCAAACATGCTAGCCGACAGCCAAGTGTTATAGAGATAATTCCATCCGTCACTGATTTCTGTCTCGCTGTAATTGACCATACAGGTGGCATAAAAGTCTGTTTTGCCCGTTCCATCCCGCTCTACCATAACTTCATAGCACAACCGGCTTCCGATCTGTTTCCCGTTTCGTCCGAAAACGCGGCCTTTTATTTCGCCCAGCGGTGCAATAGCTTTGTCCTCAATGCCAACGATGCAGGGATCATAAAACCGGGTTATCGCGCATTCGGGAATGGTTTCCGCACCGACTTTCACTGCAAGACTTATTTCGTTAATGGCAAACGGGTAGAAGCAAAAATATGTATCACCCTGCCTGTATTCAAGCGGCGTCATGCCGACGATACTCTTAAAAAGCTTGTGGAACGCCTGCTGTGTGCCGCAGCCGCTTTCGTCCGCGATGATGGCGAGGGGCATGTCCGAATGCTTTATTTTCTCACAGGCGTTGGAAATCCTGCGCTTGCGAAGGTATTCTTTGATGGAATGCCCCGTACATGCGTAAAAATCCCGATACAACTGACTACGCGAAACAAAATGCCGCTCGGCAATGTTTTCAGGGTTGAGGTCGTCGGACAGATGGTGTTCAATATAGGCGAGAACGGCATCTATATATTGCAACTTGTCCATCGCCGTGCATTTTGTGTGGTTTTTATTTGTGATTAGCATATTGTGATGCCGCTCTCCTTTCGGGTTTATTATTGGGTGAAGATGCTTAGGGGAAAAGAAGCAAATCGACGTTTTTATCTTCGCCTTCCTTGGCAAACTGCAACAGTGTGGAAAGCGCAGAAAACGGGTCGCCGATGATTTCTGGCGTTTGGCAGGCACCGACCCTGACTATGTTTTTCTTTGGAATTTCTTGCCCTTTGTGATTATCCATGCGTTACCCCCTCCTGCACAAGCAAAACGGATGGCCAACCGGATCAAGCAAAGTAATGAAATGGTCGCCGCCATATTGCTCGTCGGTTTTGGTTGCGCCAATGCGTATTGCCTCCTCTACAGCAGACGGCAAATCATCTACCTGAAAATTGAAGTGCATCTGCTTCTGCTGCGTGCCGGGTTCTTCCGGCCAAACTGGCGAGATATACTCAAAATCACTCTGCATGAAATGAACCTTCATCCCATCTAGGGTAACAAGCGAAGTCCAGTGGAACTCCTGATCCCAGTTTGTGAGTTCTGCGTAAAACGCCCGCAGCGCTTTCGTGTCCGGGCAGTCGATGTTGATGGAATAGTCAGCTAGCACAGAGTGATATTGAGGCTTGAAATGCGCCCCGAACTCCGCTTCGCTTAACCGTTTGCAGAAGCAAAACGGATGCCCTTCCGTATCAATCATTGTCACGCAACTATCACCACCGTATTGCATGGCGGCTCTCGTTGCGCCAAGCCGGATTGCCTTCTCTACGGCAGACGTCACATCATCCACCGTAAAATCAAGATGCATCTGTTTCTGCTGCATACCCGGTTCCTCCGGCCATACGGGTGACGCAAACGGTATGTCCGGTTCCCAAAACAGTATCATCATGCCTTTGTCGGTCTTAACCGCCAAAGCACCAAAAGCGGTCGTCTTTTCCCAACCAAAAAGGTCAGCATAGAAGTTACGGGCGCGTTCGGCGTTCGCGCAATCAATCGTTAAATCACCAATGGTTAAGTTTGGTATCATATTGTCAACTCCTTCCGCATGACATAGTTGTTTTCCAACTCGGCGTAAACGGTGAATCCAAGCTTTTCGTACATCCCGGTGTAGCCACCGTGGTTTTCAGATTCGGCGGTGACTACTCTGTTGGGATACACTTCAACATAATCAAAGCCCTCCGCCACAGCGTCCTTACAAACGCGTTCCAACAGCTGTGTGGCAACACCTTTTCGCTGCATCTCCGGGGCAATCGTAAAGCAAAACACCGATTTGACTTTCTTGTGCGCAATATCATCTGTCGGAGCAGAGGGCATCAATCGCCGCCAAAATCTGCTGGTCGTGCATTCTGCCTTGTTGTTGGCGTTGCACCAGCCGATCACCTCATCGCCTAAATACGCAAGATAACCTTGCAAATTGCCGTCCTTTACAAACTGGAGAGCGACGGCTCTGCGTTTCTCCTCGGTCGAGCAGTCGATACCCTCTGGTTCGTTGCTGCACCAGCAAACACAATAGCATTTCGTGTTCCATTTATCATTGTGCGGTGTCTTGTCAAAGAAGCGCACATAGCCATCGGCAAGCTCGGGGGTTAACTTCTTGATTTCAATGTTCATGCCGATTCCTCCACCATAAAGCCCCACTGGACGCCAAAGCTGTCCATGAATTGTAGCCCAAGCTCGGAGTATGACAGTTTTTCGGGAGGATCAATAACAATCCCCCCGGGCTTCAAAATCTCATAGCACGCGAGCAGTTCCTTTGGGCTTTCAAACGTTACGATTATTGCAACAGCACAATCCATTGATTTATCCTTATTGCCAAAGCGGTCATTGAGCATCACGCGGGTGCCATGTATCCGCATTTCCTATTCGGTTCTCCATCCGGCCCTACCGAGACCACCGTGATTTAGAAAGAATAATCTTCTTTATACCAGTTTTTCATGTTTTGGTTTCGCTCCTATTCCACATCGTTTCTCATGTAAATATGCCTATCCGCTGGCCTCTCGATATTGTCGGTAATCTTGTTTGACAGAGCGAAAAGTACATACTCATTTTCTTTCAGGACTGACAAATCCCCTTGAACAATCGCTCCGTACACATAAACCCGCTTCCCATCGTCCCATTTGCAGTATAAATCAGGGTTACCGTATGGTGCGGCACTGTCGTCATTGATACTGTTAAAACAACCGGTTACGATAGAGGTGCCCGAAAAGTCAACACCTGTTATCTTGCCGATAATTGCGGACAAAGCTTCCGGGATGCCGCAAATGCTGGTTAAATACGGATAAAACATGCGCACGATACGTTCGTGATCTTTACTTCTGATTTCTACATTGCGGAGTTTTACAAATTCATCAAAGGACAGAATCGGCGTCCGCGTTTCCCCGATTCTGCGTAACCGCAACGGGTGTTTTGTCAGCCATTCCACGCCGTCATCCATTGTAGTTCGGGGATGCTTGTAAATATCGGCATCTTCGGTAATAGGTTCGTCAACAATATAAAGAAATCCGTTCTGCTGTCCATTGTGGTGAATTGTGCCGCATACCGAATCGTAAGCAAGCATTGGTGGCTTGTGAGAAAACGCCTCGGCAAGCTCCCGCCAACGGGTTATGGTGCTGCCAACGGATAATTCTGTTAGCTCAAGCAGCGACCCATGATACCAATTCGTCAGCCATTTATGACCGGCTGGGTTCATCACAGTAAGCGCGTCATGCAGCCACTTCTTTTGTTCGTCTGACATCATCTCCATCGCCGCATCATAATCAAACTGGTATCCGTCACGTTCCGTATCCGTCGATTTATAAAGCAGCACCATCTCCGGAGCGAGGTATTGTATTCCATCACGAGATAAAATAGCCCGTGCGAGAGGGAGGAAAACAGCATGATTTCTTGCGTATAAAAAGCGTCCATTTTCCGCATTGTTAAACAGGAACTCAATGAAGGTCAGACGCTCCTGTCCGTTGTGGTCGAAATCCACTACAAACATATCCGCTTCGTTTGTCGGGGTAAGGGATACAATGGAGCAGTCGTTTGTCATACAAAATATATTGCGCTTGGTTTTAAGCTGGTTCGACACATCGGTAATATAGTGTGCCATTCCGCCGCCGCACAGTTCATAAACGCTCCACCCAAGTGACTGCATGTAAAGAATGATTTTATCGCGTTCATCCCAAAACGCCGATATATCGATATCGCCGTGATTACGCACAGTCTTATCCAGAAACAATTCAATGGCAAATCCACCGCAGACAGCGTATTGAAAACCGCCATTTTTCAGCAGCTCATCAGCTTCCCGAATCAAATGATTCATGTTGTAGCCCTCAATTCACACCGCGTTATCAACCGCATCGGATATGTATAAAGCTCCAATGCTGTGATTCTCGCCATCCCGAACACGCCCGAACCAAAAATAATTTCCTGCGCTTTTTGTATCGTGGTCACATCAAAAACCCCGATGGTGCTGTGCATAAAGGGATTTCCGTGCTTGATTGAATTGTACCAACCGATGCTGGTGCAAAAGTCCTCATACTTTTCATGGAAGCCGTAATAAAATCCTCGGCCAATCCAGCTCAACACCATGGCTTTCAATATGGCGTTGGAAATCCTTTAGCAAGTTTTCGTCATTCCGGACAGCCCTTGGATTAGTGTTATGATCCAAAGCATATGCTACCAGAAATCCTGCTGATTCTCCGATATTCCATTCTACCGGATGCAGCCTATACGCACCATTGGTTATATGTGTCGTGCCAAGGTTCTTACATGCAGGTAACAGGTTTTCAACTCGAATTGGAATCAAGCTGCCTAATGGGATTTGGAAAGGCAGACATGAATTATCGATATAGTTACGGTTGCCGGTACTTGGATGTAAATCCATTCTGTAATGACCAATACCTACAGTATCCTTAAATTTTAGAGCTCCCTTGTCTCCTCGTGCGAGGGGGCTTACATAATGTTCTAAAATACTAAATTCGGATTTAATTCTTCGGGATTCCCTAATGTATGGATACATAGCCAACCCGTCCTCCGTTCCTACTACATCTGCTCTTAGGCGAAGCCCCGGATATCCAATACCTCCATCCGGCCTTGGTGCTTCTGTTTGCATCCAGTATAGAAAGGATAGGCTAAGCTGTCTTGCTCCCTCTAAATGCTTATTGACTTCTTCTTCCGGAACCTCATATACCGGTCCAAGCCAATAATCGTTCTGCGGCCAGTTAACTATGGTTATATCACTATCAAATGTACCGGCAGTATAATTATTCTTATCAGCTATTTTTCGATAACTCCATAATGAATGACGTTCATCTACCTGAAACAGCGTGTGTTCCCTTTCTTCCAAGGTTATGGGGTGATGACTCTTCCAGCTTAGCATGGGTCCCGGCCAAAAATCAGCCTTGTATGTTTTCCAGAACTCATATTGTTCGGGCTTGGATATAGTGTTATCTTCTCCATCCATATGATCAATGGCATAGCACCAGGTAATTGACTGCATGTCCAGCGGATCCGCTTCTCCGTCAAGCGCATGTAACTCACCTGTATCCTTTTTGGACTCAGAGCCGGTTACATACTCTACCCCTGTTAAAGGCAACACATCTCCGCACTCGGTAGCGTCCAGGAAATATGAAGCATGCAGTACTTTTTCATCCCCTGAATCCAGATTTGTTACTACTACAGCTTTCACATGATCGCCTTCTGTGCTTGCTTCCTTGATTTTATGGCAGGTCCATACAGTTAACCTTCCGCTTAGAGTATAGGGCGACAGCATCTGATCAATAACTGCCACTGTAACCCGAGGATCATGACATAGTCTGCTGACAAATCCATTCCCTGGATTTAGATAATATGTATCCCTCGCCTGCTGGGTCAGCGGCATATGTGTCTTATAATATGCACGTACTCCATCCCTTAATTGTCTGTAAGAACGAGTGGAACCAAACTTTTCTATCCAATGGTTTTCATCCGGAGGAACAGCCTGACTGGTGAGCTGACCTCCAAGCCACTTGGTTTCCTCAGTGAGGATAACCTTTTTCCCCATCTTGGCTGCTGCCAATGCTGCCGCAACCCCTCCCAAACTTCCACCTATAATGACTATATCTGCTTTATATTCTTTCTGCATAATAACACTCCTCTCTTGCAACATCTTACTCCTCCCTCTATTATCTTTCATTATCTCTTGTATTCTCACTCAATCTTAGTATTTCATCTTGTTTTAAAGAGAACCACTCACGGATATAACGCATTTGGATGTTTTACACTACCATACTTCAGCTTATTTTTTGACTCCGATTTCTTAACACTTTAATCCTCTCTGAATTTTGTTTCTTTTATTATAGCATCTATCTGGCGCTTTGGCTTGCTAATTTATTACATTGCTCTTACCCCTTAACTGTCTGAATTTACCACAAGTGGAATTTGATTACTTTCCAAGTTTTCCACTAAACTGTTTGATGTGCAGCCCATGGTACTGAACCCATGAGAACGTGTGTAGTTCATCTCTTTCCATGCAAAAAATCAAGTAATGTGTGGATATTTAGCAATAAAATGCACATTAATTGAAAAAGTGAGCAAAGCTAACTGTTTTTTAATAGAAATCTGCACATTAATTGAAAAAGTGAGCAGATGTACATAATTTTGAGTGATTATACTCCAAATTGTGGTATTATAGATACACTAACAGGAAATATGTTTAATAAGCTGATAGCAGACTCCATCAATCACATATCAAGCAGGTGAAGGGGCTCACCAGGTATGGTAAAAGGTAAGAAGATAGAGAGGGGCTTGCTGCAGCGTAACCCATAAAAATACAGCATATGCAAGCTGCAGGAAATGACTGGGAGGAAAATGAAATGTCCGGTTCCATTATAGGTAAAAATTTCAGCATAGCCACCTGGGGAGAATCTCATGGCAAGGCATTGGGGGTAGTAGTCGACGGGTGTCCTGCAGGAGTACCTTTAATCGTAGATGATATTCAGAAGGATTTGGACAGAAGAAAGCCTGGTCAGTCACCTTTTTCATCCCCGCGAAAAGAAAATGATCAGGTTGACATTTTGTCAGGTGTTTTTGAGGGCTTTACTACCGGAACGCCTATATCATTGGTGCTGTATAACACCAATCAACGACCTTATGACTACACGGAAATCTCGAAGATATTCAGACCAGGGCATTCCGACTATACATATAATATGAAATACGGCTTTCGTGATTACCGGGGCGGAGGACGTTCTTCCGGACGGGAAACCGCTGCCCGGGTAGCAGCAGGAGCTGTTGCAAAGAAAATCCTCAGTGAATTTGGCATACAGATAACTGCTTACACACTTTCAATCGGTGATGTAGTGATTGACAGGAACAAATTTGACCGGGAAGAAATATATCGCAATTATCTGGCTATGCCAGACAAGGAAGCTGTTGCAAGAGCAGAAGCTCTGCTTTACAAGCGAAAGGAAGCAGAAGATTCTGCAGGGGGCGTAGTGGAATGCATAGTTGAAGGGATGCCCGCGGGGGTTGGTGAGCCGGTATTTGAAAAGCTGGATGCCGCTTTAGCTAAGGCCATTTTTTCCATTGGTGCTATTAAGGGCTTCGAAATTGGAAGCGGTTTTGATGCAGCCAGGAAACCGGGTTCTGACAACAATGACAATTATCGTTATGACGAAGAAGGCAGGCTTACCAAGCTTAGCAACCATGGCGGAGGTATCGCAGGCGGAATAAGCGATGGCTTTCCCATTGTCTTTAAAGCTGCCTTCAAGCCGACACCTTCCATTCATGCTTCGCAAAAAACAGTTGATATGGAAGGTAATAATGTAGAAGTACAAATCGAAGGCAGGCATGACCCTATTATTGCTCCACGTGGAGTAATAGTGGTAGAAGCTATGACTGCTATTACACTGGTGGAATATCTGTTTCAAAGAGTCTTATCCAGAATCGATTTAATTAAAAAGGCGTATAACTGATGATTTTTTCGTCCACTCTTCCCCTTTCTTGAATTTTACATAAATATTTCCACCTGTACCTTATTCTATCCTATTTACACTCATACTTCCAACGAAACTTTTTGTAGATATATCTGGAAGCTGTGAAGTATCCTGTACGCAGAAAAACACAAGAAGAAGCCACTATAAGTGACTTCCCCCTGGATTTTGTCTTTCGTCCAAAATTGTCTTAATTAACATCGCGTTAATCTCGCAAGCTTTGTCAATTCTTATGCCTCAGCTGCTCCTACTCCGAAACCACGGAAAAAAGATTCACCGCTGAACAGGATTACAAGTATTAAGAAGAAGAACAGCAGCTCGGAACCAGAACGGAACAATCCGCAATTGCAGAAGATAATCACCAGCAACAGGAAAAAGAACAATAAGCTGTCATCATCGCCTTTTCTACCAAAGATAGACATATATTAGCCCCCTTCAATTATTGTATAGCTTGAGTACAAAGTCCCTTCTAATCTGCACTCTTACAATAACATTATATGATGGAGTAATAAATGCGTGCGAATAATCCCAATTCAGCTATAATTCATTACACTTTCAGGATCTCTCGCTAAATTTAGCATGGTAGAATTCAATAGCTGCAATATCCCAGTATGATGCTGCTATTTAACTCCGTACAGAGGTCCATAGGTTTCACAGGCTCTATAATCTGCCCCCTGAGGATCCGTGGCTCCAAATGCACCCCAAACAGCAGGGCGGAAAATTCGGTCTTCCGGTACATTATGCATAGCAACAGGAATTCTCAGCATGGCAGCCAAAGTAATCATGTCGCTACCTATATGACCATAGCTGATGGCGCCATGGTTGGCTCCCCAATTATTCATCACGGAATATACATCCTTGAATGGACCTTCCCCTGTAAGAATAGGTGCAAACCAGGTAGTCGGCCAGGTGGGGTCAGTTCTTTCATCCAATTTTTCATGTACTTCAGGATCCAAATCAGCCGAATAACCTTCTGCAATCTGCAGAACCGGACCTAAGCCCTTTACTAAATTCAACCGCACCATGGTCAGAGGCATACCACCCTTTGTCAGGAAATTAGAGGAGTATCCGCCACCCGGGAAGTAACCTTTGCTGGCAGCTCTCCACTTGGTAGCTTTTAGGCATTTATCAACCTCTTCAGGAGTAATTTCCCAGTAGGGCTTCATGGCAGGTTTTCCATTGACTTCCTGTTCACCGGTAGCATCCAATGTGCATGAACCGGAATTTATAAGATGGATAACACCGTTTTCAGCAAGTCCTGTCAATTCTTTTCCAGTAACCCGCTTTACAGAATCGGGGCTCCAATAAGTACGCACATCGGCAAATATTTGTGCTGTATTGGTCAACAAATGACCAAAGATCATGCTCGCTGCATTTAGGGTGTCATTTTCTGTTGCTACGATGTAAGCTTCCCTGGCTCCGTTCCAGTCAAAGGAAGAATTCAATATGCTTTCCATGAAATCACCAGTTGACATAAAGTCCGTCCACTGTCTTTGTCCCTGGAATCCGGAGGCGATAGCATTTTTACCCATAGCTGCTTCCGGATATCCCATTTCAGCAAGCTTGGGGTTTCCAATCATCAAGTCTCTGGTTATCAAGGTCATTTTGACAACGGTTTCCCAATCCTTGTCTTTTTCTTCTCTGGATTTCTGCTCTGGGTTGTTGTCTGCACCTTCCTTGCAGTTTTCGCGAGTCCAGGCTATTGCCTTTTCAAATTCCTCATGGTCATACATATCCAGATTCAAGCGTCGGATAAATTCTGACATATCAATCTGCTCCACTCGCATACCCAGATAGTTTTCAAAAAAGTCATGATTTACCATGGAGCCGGCAATACCCATGGAGGTGCTGCCCATAGCCAGGTAGGACTTGTTGCGCATGGTGGCTGCAGCTAAACCTGCTCTTGCAAACTGCAACAGCTTTTGCTGAACATCCTCTGGGATGGTGGTGTCGTTGATATCCTGGACATCGCCTCCATAGATACCAAAGGCAGGAAGACCCTTTTGAGCATGAGCTGCCAGTACAGCTGCCAAATACACAGCACCAGGACGCTCCGTTCCATTAAAGCCCCATATGGCTTTTGGAATTAGGGGGTCCATATCCATGGTTTCCGAGCCGTAGCACCAGCAGGGTGTAACGCTTATGGAAACACCTACGCCTTCCTTCTTAAATTGTTCTGCTGTTTTTGCTGCTTCTTCCACGTTGGCAATTGTGGTGTTGGCAACGACGCATTCAACGGGCTGTCCGGTGGAATAACGCAGGTTCTCACTTAAAAATTGGGCAGCGGATTCAGCCATGTTCATAGTTTGAACCTCCAAGGCATCAGTCCGTCTTCCGTCAATTATAGGACGGATTCCAATCTTGGGCAGAGCTTCCTGATAGCGGTTGATTGGGGAGTAAGCTGTCTTTTTTGTTTCATTTGCCATTTGTGTACCTCCTTTATTTTTTAACTTGATAGTCATTTTGCATCAAATTGTATCTTATATCCTGGATTCTTTAATTTGTTCAGAAAACTAAAAATACAATCATTGTTTACCTGGTTAGTTGAACCGGTTCATAAATTGATTGGAGTCAATGAAGTTAATCTAGGGGACGGTTCTCCTGTAATTAATAATCAAGGGGACGGTTCTCATGATACACTCCTGATACATCTTTACAATGAGTTTAAATCCAATTTTCTGACCGATTCCTGTAGAATCAGCTTGGTGTTAACACTGTGTTTAACGGGAAACCATTCATAATCTCCTTTTAACCGGCGGAGCACGGTGCTTGCTGCCAGCTCTCCCAGCCTTTTGGTGGGCTGCTCTACTACAGTCAATGGAGGGTTAATGACATCTGATAGATCAAATCTGTCAAAGCCGATAAAAGAAATATCATCTGGAATTTTTATCTTGGACTCATTAATTGCGATAACAGCTCCGAAGGTCATATAATAATTGGTTGTGTAAATTGCACTGGGTGGATGTTCTAAAGCAAGGAGCTGCTTTGCTGCTGTGTAACCCCCACTGTTTGAGAATTGCCCATAGGTGATATATTCGTCTCGGAGCGGTATGTCGTAAGTCTGCATTGCTTCAAGATAGCCCTTATACCTTTCCCGTCCGGTATATGTACCCTGATCACCGTTTATAATGGCGATATCTCTGTGATTTTGGTGTATAAGGTATTCAACAGCACGAAATGAAGCATTTGCATTATCAACCGTTATCTTGTCGGTGTCAAAGCCGGGCATATCATCATTGACGATTACCACTGGGATGCTGTCATCAAGGTATTCCTGAAGAACAGCGGAGACAGCGCAGCTGCTGGGAAAGAGAATAAGACCGTCCACTGAACGACTTTTCAAAAAGTGAAGCTTCTGCTCAAGTTTTTCCTGGCAGGATTCAAAATCACAGACTATGATACTATAGTTGTCCTGGGCTAGGACTCTTTCTGCAGCTGTAATAACAGAGGTTGCAAATAAATCTGTCAGGCTGGCCAGTACCACGCCGATAGTCATGGAACGATTGGTTTTCAGACCCTTGGCTATGAAATTTTCACGAAAGCCCAGCTCATTAATGGCTTCTTCGATGCGAATACGATTGGGCTCTCTTAATTTATATCCATTTAGATACCTGGATACTGTTCCTACAGAAACATTTGCTTTTTTTGCTACATCGCGAATTGTAATTGACATTGACTCTCCTCCAAGTTTCCCGGCAACCAAACTTGAACCAGTTCAACCTATGGTTTAAATATAATGCCTATAGATGGGAATGTCAATAGAAAATCCACCAATTTCCGTTCAACCTGCACGCTTTTTTCTCCCCTTGAATAGCAAGTAAATTAATAGTGGTCCACCAATGAAAGACATAATTATACCTACAGGAATTTCTTATGGGGCGAATATGATTCGTGCAAGTAAATCACAGAATAATGTGAACATACTACCCAGTAAAGCAGTAAATGGGATCAACCAAATTCCTTCGGGTACAAAATCTTTGCCAAATATTCATAGCTTTCCCCCCATCGGGCATTTGGTTTGTAATGAAACAAGTCCTTAGGCAGTACAATATAGTTTTCGTTTTTTACAGCTGATAAACCAGCCCAAGCAGGGTTTTTCTCCAATCCTTTCGCCATTGATCTCATGGCTTCATCACTGTCTCCCATGGTTACTACAAAAATAAAATCAGGATCCTCTTGTAAAATAATCTCCATGCTTAAATCCTCAAGAAGAGATTCATACCTGGCAGCTATATTCCGGGTTCCAAGGTCATCTAAAATCCTGCATATCAGAGGGAGTCATAGTGTATCGAGAGTACCGGAGTATTCCAATAGATCGCAAGGCTGTCGTTCATGGGTCTCAGGGACATCCCAGGTCTGTAAACATCATATCCCTTAGGAAAGGAGGTGTTAACCCATGACTAACCACTTGTATGTCGGTATCGATATTAGCAGCAAGCAAAACGTAGTTTGTTGTTTGACCAACGATAGTGAACAACATCCCTTAAGCCGTTTTTCAGTTTACAACAATCGTCCCGGAATCATGGAGCTTCAGGATCGGATTCACCAACTGGAACAAAAACATAACTTTTCAAAGATCTTGTTTGGGCTTGAGCATACCGGTTGTTACTCTACACATGCAGCTGTATACTTACACCAACATTTGGACTTTGGATGCTCAGATACTAAGGTATATATGTTTAACCCCAGCATAATCAAACAGTTCAAAAAAGCTTAATTGGTGACATTCATCAGTTTGCCAGCCATAAACAAAAATATAACAGGATTGTAGCTTTTTCTCAATACCTTACTTCATGAGTCAAGAAAAACATATATTTAGTTAATAAAAGCTACTAAAATATACTTCATGAAGGATTTTCATTACAAGACATGAATATCATCTTGTTTATAAGCGTAAATATTGTATATAATTTACTAAACAATGTATCTATTTTTTGATATGTTGTAAGATTATTAATGAGGAGGTTTTTTCAGTGAAGAAAAGAAAACAAAGAATCCGAAACAAGAGTATCAGCATTTCGATAATAGTTCTGCTTATACTCGCTGTAAGTATGGCTGGTTGTGACAACTCTACCAGTGGCCCTACTGACTCACCTTCTGTGAAGCCTACCGGTACCCCTGTTTCAGGAGTAGAACCAACTGATAGCGGTGATCTGCCAGCACCAGGTGTTCTCCCTCTTGTAACTGAACCTGTTACATTGACCATCGGTATAGCACAACATGCACTAACTACTAATTACGAAGAAAATGATTTTACACAGCTGGTAGAAAGTGAAACTGGTGTATCTCTTGATTTTGAACTGTTTCCAAGTGATGAAGCTGCCAAAAAGTTTTCCTTAATGGTTACTGCAAAGCAGAAATTGCCAGATATCTTGTGTATGGGCTTTAGCGATATAGAACGTGCCTCTTACGGATCAACTGGCGTATTTGTTCCTCTTAATGATTACTTTGAAAACGATGCTTTTTATTTTAGAGAGACTCTAGCTAAATGGGCATCCCCTAAGGAATTAGAAGATGTTTTCAAGTATGGAACTTCCCCCGATGGTAATATCTATGCTTATCCTATGTATAGTATTGACCCAGGTGACTCTTCTGCACTCGGTATGTGGATTAATAAGCAATGGCTTGATAACTTAGATTTAGCAGTTCCAAAAACAACTGATGAGTTGTATGACACACTTATTGCTTTCCGTGATAATGATGCAAACGGTAATGGGGATAACAATGATGAAATCCCGCTGATTGGACATTCTCAATGGATGGGTAATGTAGACATTTATCTTATGAACGCATTCATTTATGACGCATTTGCTGGTACATGGGGATATCAGTTTAATGTCGATGATAATGATCAGCTATATGCACCTTTCATTACAAACGAATGGCGCGAAGGAATGCGTTATATAAACAAATTGTCCGAAGAAGAGCTTTTATCTCCTATTTCATTTTCACAAACTCAAAACGAGCTAAGAGCTATCTTATCTGATCCTAGTGATACAGATAGTATTATTGGTGCGTTCGTTGGTCATCCCTCACCTTTATTTGGAGGAGACGGAGTACCGCGTGTAATGGAATACATGGCGCTTCCAGCTATGGTTGGACCTAAAGGAATAAGCTGGACACCAAACGCTGGTTGGTTTGCAAGCTACAGTACTCAAATAACACGTAGCTGCGAGAATCCTCAGCTAGCCTTTAGGGTGATGGATGCAATTTCTAGAGAAGACATATCTATCTCTCATAGGTATGGAGTACAGGGAACAGACTGGGAGTATACTGAAGAAGGTACACCTTCTCATGTTCTTGAGGGATACAATGTAGTGTATAAGCAAACTCAAACACCAGAGAGAGGTGCGAGATGGACATCTGAAAATAACACTATTTGGCATGCTACTCATATGGCTCAAATTCCGCCAAAATTACATGGTGGAAACCAAAAACCTGAATATGCTAACGAATATAGGGATTATCAAATGCGGGATCTGTGGTATGAATCTGTACCACTTCGCTTTTATAGTCATCCTGACAAAATAGCTACCAGATTAATATTTACTCAAAAAGAAGTAGATGATATTAGCGAGCTTCAAACTACAATCCGTACTTATGTAGATGAATCACGTACTCGCTTTATATTGGGTGATATGGATATAGAGAATGAATGGGATTCCTATTTATCAACTTTAGACTCCATGGGGCTATCTCATTTACTTGAGGTATCACAGGAAACTTGTGATCGAATGAGCGCTCAATAACTGATTTCTATTATAATCAATATATACTTTACTATAGCTTTTACTTTAAATGATATTGCACAATAGATAAATCGAATTATAAGTTTGACAATTTATCACCGGTTTTCACATGAAATGGACATACAAAGCTGGCAAAAGTAGGGGGTTAATAAAACTTAACAGTACCTCTTTACGCCCTTCAAATTGCCAGCTATTTCTTTGTAGCGATAAGGAATAGACCATTGTGCTCATGCTCATTTTAAAATTTAAAAGGAGTCTGATTATTATGAATTTATGGACACAAATTCGCAAGCGCTGGCAACTTTTCATGTTTCTAATTCCAGCGGTTACCTATATTTTGATTTTTGCCTATTATCCTATGTTTGGTGTACAAATTGCATTTAAAGATTTTGCCCCCGGTTTAGGTATCTGGGGTAGTCCCTGGGCTGGATTAAAGCATTTTGAAAAATTTTTCAAGTCATACCAGTTTACTAGGGTTCTTCTCAATACTTTACGGTTATCCATATATTCACTAGTGGTAAACACACCTTTAGCTATTATGATGGCACTGGCGATTAACACTGTAAGGAATGTAAAATTCAAAAAAACGGTACAAACTATTACCTACATGCCTCACTTCATTTCCGTTGTAGTACTGGTAGGAATGCTTGTGCAAATGTTAAATCCTATTATGGGTTTATATGGAAATTTATTTCGATTATTTGGTGGTAGTGGCTATCCAAAGGATATACTAACACAAGCACGTGCATTTCCACACCTATATGTATGGTCAGGCACATGGCAAGGTTTAGGTTGGTCTACGATCATTTATATTGCTGCTCTCTCCAGTGTTGACCTAGAGTTACACGAAGCAGCTCAAATAGAAGGCGCTACTCGATTAAAGCGAATTAGATATATCGACTTCCCCACATTATTACCTACTGCATCAATAATGCTTGTGCTAAATGCAGGAAGTATAATGAATGTAGGCTTTGAAAAGGTTTTCTTAATGCAAAACTCAACCAATTTATCTTTATCTGAGGTCATTTCCACCTATGTATATAATGTAGGTATGAGCGCAGGGGGTCAACAGTTTTCTTATGCATCAGCAATTGGCTTATTTAACTCCATAATAAACTGTATTATATTAGTTGTAGTCAATTCCTTTTCACATAAAATCGATAATGGCGCGAGCCTCTTCTAAGGAGTGATAATATGAGTATCAATAGAGCAACAACAAGCTATAGCAGGTTTAGCAGGAAAAAACAGGGTAATAGAATAAAGGACGCAACAGAGGACAAGATACTGTATTCAGTAATCAATATTATCCTGGTTATGTTCGTCGTTTTAGTAGCTTATCCTTTAATTTATGTGCTTTCTTCGTCTTTTTCATCACCGCGCGCAGTTATATCCGGAAAAGTAATACTTTTTCCTGTTGATTTTAGCTTGGAAGGATACAAAGCAGTTTTCTCACATAAGCTTATTTTATCAGGCTATCGTAATACAGTTTTTTATACAGTAGTAGGTACACTTGTTAATCTGTTTGTTACCATGACATGTGCATATCCTCTATCTCGAAGGGATTTTCCTATGCACAAGCAGTTTAATTGGCTATTCTTATTCACAATGTTTTTTGGTGGCGGTTTAATCCCTACGTATATTCTTATGACTCAAATAAAATTTGTAAACACTGTCTGGGTTATGTTGATCCCTGGAGCATTGTCAGTATACAATATGTTTTTAGCAAGGACATTCCTATACTCAAGTATTCCAAATGATTTACTTGATGCTGCACAAATCGATGGATGCTCTGACACCAGTTATTTCATTCGAATTATATTGCCTCTATCAAAGCCTATTATTGCCGTTCTCACACTATTCTATGCTGTAGGACACTGGAATGCTTATTTTAGTGCTATGATGTATTTAAATGATCGGAAACTCTTCCCTCTTCAGCTAATTCTTAGAGAGATATTGATAGCCAGCCAAATTGATATGACAGATTTTGTGGATGTAGAAGGCATGGTGGCAAAGCAAGGTCTTGCTGATTTGCTTAAATATTCTCTTATTGTGGTTGCTACAGTTCCGATACTGTGTGTTTATCCTTTTATTCAGAAATACTTCATCAAAGGTGTTATGCTTGGTTCAATTAAGGGGTGAGTGCGACCAATCTATACATTTAATAGTAGGATATGAGACCATGATCATAAATAATAGGCTTGCCCAAATATAAATTGGAGGTGCTAATAGCACAGAATGGAGGATTTATGAAGGACCGTTTCCTGGCGGTTACTAATGCTCTTCGTAATGCCTTGGAGGAAAATGTTTTCCCTTGCGCTAACCTAGAGATCGGAAACAGCAAAGGTACCTTATTTCAATTTAGTGAAGGTCAACGGCAGGTAATGCCTTTGCATCTGCAAGTGAATAAAGACACTTTATTTGATATGGCCTCAGTTACAAAGATCATGGCTACAACTATGGTTACATTGATATTAGTTGAAAATGGTCTCCTTGCTCTCAGTGACAAAATGGAGCAGTTCTATGACAATATCCCTCAAACTTCACGAGATATCACAGTAAAGCATCTACTTACACACACATCTGGGATTCCGGGGGGTTATTCAATAGTTGGATGTAATAAAAAGAACATAGATTTGGGAATCCTTTCCCTACCCCCAGCGTTGTCGTATATTCAAACAGCAAATGTATCATTTCGATTAATTGAACGAGTTACTGGAAAAAGCTTGGATAGACTGGCTCAAGATATGGTCTTCGGGCCTCTTTCTATGAGAAGTACCAGCTTTTTCCCAAAGGGGAGTAATATTGCAGCTACAACTTGGGATTCTACCGCAGTAGGTACAACAAACGACTACAATGCACGGTATCTCGAGGTTCCAGTTGGAAATGCGGGTTTATTCTCCAACCTATCAGACTGCTCAACTTTTTCTCGAATGCTGTTAAACGGTGGATCCATAGATAGTATACGTATTCTTTCACAACAAACCATTTCCATCGCAACAACCAATCACACTCTTGCAATGAACGAAGGTAGATGTTTGGGATTTTATAAGTTCAATAAAGGCTCAAGGATAGTGGGGGAGTTATTTTCACAGGATGCTTTTGGACATACTGGATGGACTGGTGCATCGATTGCTGTAGAACCCCGCCTGGATTTATATGTGGTGCTTCTTACTAACCGAACACATATGCAGAAATATAATCAAGAAAATATTTGGCGAGCACGACGCTTGATTCATAATTCAGTGATTTCATCCTTAAATAAATGATAAGCCAATGGTATTGGTTTAATGCTCTATTGCTGGCTCGTCTGCTGAATAGGAATATTGTTCGAAGTTTCTACCTGTATTGGGAGAGATTCCAAATCTTTTTTTAAAAACTTTATAGAATGTGTTAGAGGAGTTATATCCACAAGCACAAGCGATTTCTGCTACACCCAGCTGGGTGGAGCTGAGTAGATCTTTTGCATTCTCCATACGTATGTTCTCTAGTATGTCAGACAGAGTCGTTCCGTATGTTTTTTTCATTATGCGATAAAGATAAGACTTAGATACATTAAAGTATTCAGCTACACTATCCAAACATAAGGAGGCATCCGAGTAGTTTAATCGCAGAAACTCAAATACTTTCCGAGAGAGTTCTAATTCAGGAGCATCTCGCTTCATATTCAGCGCTTGAATGATTTCATCAACATGTTCTTTTAGGTTAAAAATAACACTGTCAAATGGCTGCGAGGAGAGCGTATATTCATTATTATTTATTGACGGGAAAAGCTCTTCATCTTCACAAATCGTATCCAATATCAATATAACTGCACTTTGCAGTCGCCAGAGCCAGAACTTATATTCATCATTTGTAACCATTCGTTGTTGGACAGTTTTTATCATTACATCTAAATAATAGTGTGCATTATCAGCCTCACATGCTAATATAGAGTTATGAAATTTGTTAAGATCTGAAAATCGTAACTTTTCATTTT
>ENA-UOOM01001543-UOOM01001543.1-fermentation-metagenome-genome-assembly--contig:-NODE-1543-length-21729-cov-6.191566_pt1 | contig 21729 bp, 12 predicted proteins | sample MGYA00245781_ERZ724031 | MGnify/ENA primary metagenome ERZ724031 (study PRJEB28704, sample SAMN03018317) | fermentation metagenome | biome: anthropogenic terrestrial biome; feature: soil; material... | reverse complement strand
TCAAGATCGGAAACCTTAAGATTAGCTTTTGATAATGCAATTTGCGTAGAAGAAACAGGTCCTATACCCATTATTCGAGGTTCCACTCCGGTAGAAGCATAGCTGATGATTTTAGCCATCGGCTTTAATCCAAGTTCGTCAGCCTTACCTTTAGACATAACCAGCACAGCAGAAGCGCCGTCGTTAATGCCTGATGCATTTCCCGCAGTAACCATTCCTTCCTTTTTGAAGGCAGGTTTCATTTTTGCTATAAGCTCACGAGTAGTTTGACGAGGAAATTCGTCGGTATCAAATACAATATCTCCTTTTCTGTTTTTAACTGTTACGGAGATTATTTCATCATTAAATTTACCTGCCGCTATTGCTGCCGCAGCCCGCTCCTGACTTTGCAAAGCAAATTCATCTTGTTCTTCCCTTGTAATTTTATACTGCTCATTTATATTTTCCGCTGTAATTCCCATATGAATATTTTCGGATACTTCACAAAGACCGTCATTTACCATTGTATCAACCAATACCCCGTTACCCATTCGATATCCGTAACGGGCTTTAGTAAGAGCATATGGTGCATTGCTCATGCTTTCCATACCTCCTGCCACAATACAATCGGCATCTCCGGCTTTAATAATTTGAGCGGCTAAACCTACAACCCTTAAGCCTGAGCCGCAAACCTTATTAATTGTCATACCCGGTACGGTTACAGGCAATTTAGCCTTTAATAAAGCCTGCCTGGTAACATTCTGCCCTTGAGCAGTTTGAAGCACACAGCCGCATATAACTTCATCTACAATGTCAGGGTTTGCACCGGCACGTTTTATTACTTCCTCAATAACTATCCTTCCCAATTCTACAACAGGAGTATCTTTCAAAGTTCCGCCAAAAGACCCTATCGGCGTACGGCATGCGCTGACTATAACTACTTCTCTCATAAATTATACCTACTTTTAAATAAAATTTTATTAACTTTCATAATCAGTCAATAAGATATAATAAGTTTCTGTATAATTTAACTAAATATGCATGACGTAATTGCTTTAGTTTATAAATATTTTTTTCTTGCCGACTGCGGTTACTAAAAAAGAAAAAATGCCGCTGAAAATTAAGCTGAAATAATAACTTATTCCCCTCCATAGCAGTAATGCCGTTGAAATTATATTTGTTGGAAATAATGGACTTAACAACAGCATAAAGCCAACTTCACTGGCACCTGCCGTGCCGGGAGTTGGTATGAACGAAACTGCCATATACAAAAAAGCCTGCAGGCATACTATATCCAAGAATTTAGAACCGCTTAAATTAAGCGATTTATAAACGAAAAATGTTGTGCTGAAAAACACCGTCAACTGTACAAAGGTTATTGCGAACATTTTTATCGTAAACCAATAGTCCTCGTTTAATTTGCCGATACTTTCTTTGTATTCCGATATGAATCTTTCAGTTTTATCCATTATTGTTTCAGCATCTTTAATAATTTTGAGCTTATACAACAAGCCAAATAGTTTTTTACAAAATTTAAGCAAAATTTGCTGATTAAAAGCAATTAAAATAATAAAAGTTAACATTATCATGTTTAATGTCAATCCCATAATTATAAAAGCAGAAGCACCATTGTAAGTATTGGCTAAAATATTCACCTTATAAAGTGCAAGAATACATGAATAAATAGTCACGCCAATCTGAAACAAAAGAAACTTGCTTATTAAAATAGCTGTACCATTGCTTAAAGAAATATCATCATCCTTTAAAACCAATAATTGAACAGGCTGCCCCCCGGTGGCAAGAGGAGTAATGTTGCTGTAATACTGACCAATCATTGTTACCTTAACTGCAAGCCAGAAATTTTTAATACTCCTTTTATTATTTGTAAATTTTATAATCAAAGAATATATCATAAAAGCTTCAAGAAGCCAAAAGATAAAAATAAATAGGATTGCCGATATTATAAATTTTACATTGATAATTTTTATTATTTTAAATAAATTAACCAAATCATTATTTTTAAATAAAATTAAAAACATGATTATCGCCGATATTATAATAAATATCAAGCCAAAAACTTTGCTTTTATTTTTCATTATATTACCTCAGGGAATATTGAATCAATAAACTTCTTGTAATCAATCGTATTTTTTACATTCCTTATATTTGTGTAATAATAATTTATTATACTGTGATTACTTATATAATAATTCAAAACATTTTGAAGATTTTTCAAGTTATCAATCACAATTCCAATTTTTTTCTGCCTTATGAATTCAATATTTCCTTTTTCCTGACCTATATTTGAGTTTAATACTATTAAGGGCAGCTCCTTATTTATTGCTTCAAACAAAGTTACACCACCCGGCTTTGTCACTATAAATACCGATTCATCCATCAGTTGATTTAAATTATCAACATAACCGTATATTAATATATTAGAGAACTTGCAGTTTGATAATTCTTCATAAAGCTTTTTATTTCTGCCTGCCACTATTTTTATTTTAAAATTGCTGTTATTATTTAACTCATAAAGTAAATTTTCAGGAATCGAATCAATTCCGCTTAATACAATTAAAATTGTATTTCTTTCTTTTGTAATAGGAGCTTCTTCATTATCTAAGAATTCCTTTTTAACCGGTATGCCTGATACTATTATAATATCTTCATTTATACCTTTATCAATTAATTTGTTTTTAATTTCAATAGTAGGAACTAAATATATATTAGTTTCATCATATATCCATTCCCAGCTATCCACAACATCAGTTATAACAGTAATTAAATTAATATCTGCATTATATTCCTCTTTAATCTTTGATACCATGCACGAACACAAAGGAAATGTGCTTATAATAGCATGAGGATTCTCTGTTAATATATATTCATAAAATTTTTTATAATATAAATTGCAAAAAGCAGCATCTATTATATTATTTTTATTATTTCCTTTAATTTCGTATATTGTATTATATATTAATGGATAATTTTCTGTAAGCTTATAATACATTTTTGAACTGAAATCTTTAACCTTGGGATTAACTATTTCCAAAATGTCTGCTATGACAATTTCAGCATTCTCATCTATATGTTCTATTTGCTCCTTTAAAGCATTGGAAACACTTTTATGCCCCATGCCAAAAGAAGCTGTTAATATTAAAATATCTGCCATAAATATACTTCCTATTCTTTTGTTATAAAGTTAATTCAATAATTCAATACACATTTTGTTTCATTATTAGGTTATGTTACGATTAATATACCATCTAATTCTTAAAAATAAATAAACTTTTATCATGACCTGTCTTACTCAGCTAAGACTTCTTTGCCGATTGAAAATAGGTATAAATAGCATTCTTTGACTTTTTTACCGGTAATTTTTTCTACTGCTTCTTTGTACAACGCAATCTGGTCATTGTATTCTCTTTCCAGCTTGTTGATTTGAGGAGTTATGTCTTTTGTTTCGTCAATCTTGTCGGTTTTGTAATCTACAATCACAGCTTCATTGTTCTCAATAAAGTAACAGTCGATTATACCCTGAACAAGTATTAAATCATAATCGTTTAAACTGTTCAGCACTTCCGCAGCCTTCTTTCTGAATACAAAAGGCGCTTCTCTGTAAACCTCCGGAGAATTGATGATTCTTTTTCCTATGTTACTTTGAAAAAATCCTTCGATTTTTTCGGAATATGTGTTTACGGCTATTTTTGCTTCCGATTCGGTAAGCAATTTTTTATCCTCCATTTGTTTTATAGTATTTATTATGCTGTCTTTCTTTAAATCTTCCTTTAAATTCAAATGCTCCATTACAAAATGCAGCAGTGTTCCTATCTCCGAACCTGTAATTTTTTTGTCCAGTATAAATTTATCAGCTTCTTCATTGTATTGAAATGCATCAACCAATGTTGGAATTTTATATCTTAACTTCGTAAACTCTTTATCCTCAAGGTTTTTAAGCTCTGTTACCGAAAGCTTTGTAGGTACATTTACCGAGGTCATATATGGATATTTAAAGCTTAAGCGCCTGCCTATTTCCTCATAATGAGGGCTGTTTTCTTCAGTCTTAAATGTATTCATCACAGCAATACGGCTTTCCCACAAATTAATTTCCTCATTCACGTTTAAACTTAAATCCGAACGTGTTATCATTTTTAAATTCCAGTCTTTCCACCGGCCTTTTGCAATTATTTCATTAAAATCTTGAAAATTCACCTTGTCAAACAAACAGCCGCAAATCCAATCCATATAAGAAATGCCCCTGTAAACGAAATATTTGGAATGACCTCTTCTCCAATTTCTTTCCTTCTGCTCTAATTTGCTTACAGTGCCCGCCATGATTAATCTGTCTACGGCTCTTGTCATTGCAACATACAAAACTCTCATTTCTTCAGAAATATTTTCTTTTTTTATTTTCATTCTTATGGCATCTCTTGCCAAGGTTTCTTTTTCGGTTCTTTTGTCAACACTTACAAATTTTGGCGCTATACCGTAATCCTTGTGCATTAATATTTTGTTTCTTGTATCCTGCAGATTAAACTGCTTGTTAAGACCGCACAAAATAACAACCGGAAACTCCAAACCTTTAGACTTATGAATAGACATAAGTCTGACCACATTGTCATTTTCTCCCAATGTTTTTGCCTGTCCCCTGTCATCAGAACCTTTATCTATTTTTTCTATATATCTCAAAAATTTAAACAAACCTCTCATTGATGTTTTTTCAAAATCATAAGCAAGGTCAGTTAGCATCCTTAAATTTGCCTGCCTCGTTTTTCCGTTCGGAAGAGCTCCGGCAAAATTATAGTATTTTGTTTCCATCAATATATTCCATATTAAATCATTTAAACGGGAATATCTGCTTCTGTAAGACCAATCAAATATATTTTCGGTAAAGCTAATTAACTTATTTACCAACTCTTGAGAAAACTCCTGATTATCTCTTCCAAGCTTAATATATTTGTTAAGAGCGCTTATAAAATGCCTTTCCTTAGTAAATTTAAGTCTGATTTCCAATAGTTCTTCTGTTGTAAATTTGCCTATGGGAGAGCGCATAACACTTAATAAAGGTATATCCTGCCTTATGTTATCAATTAATTTCAGCAAGTTGACAACAACCTTTACCTCCAATGCTTCATAATATCCCTTACCTCCATCATAGTAAAAAGGAATATCTTCCTTGCTGAACCTTTCCTCAAATATGCCTGCCCAGCCTGCAACCGACCTTAAAAGAATCACAATATCTTTATATTCTGTTTTTCTAGTTTTCTTCTCGCCCTCTTCTGTCTTTCCCGCAATGCATATTTCTTCCTTCATCAGCTCCCTGATTCTTTTGACGGCAAACAAAGCTTCTAATTCTGCCGTTTCCATGGATTCAATCTCAAGATCTATCAGACTTTTTACATCTGTATCTCCATTGCTTTCATCTTGGTTATCGGTATTTTGGTCTTGGCCGTCTTCGTCACAGGCAGCATTTTTATCAATAATATGCAGTTCAACAGGAGTATTAACCGAGAACTCACTTCCGGTATTTAAAGCAGCCTTCTCATCATACTCTACTTCGCCTAATTCCTCAGTCATTATATTTTTAAACACAAAATTCGTTGCCGTTAAAACTTCGTCCCTGCTTCTGAAATTCTTATTTAAATTAATTGCTACATCTGTAGCATCATCACTTAATTCTTCTCCGTCCATTGTATAGGAAGAATACTTGTTGTTGAATATGCTTGGGTCTGCCAACCTGAACCTGTATATGCTCTGCTTAACATCGCCTACCATGAACAAATTGTTTTCTCTTTTAATCTGCTCTATTATTGCTTCCTGCAAACTGTTTGAATCCTGATATTCATCGATAAAAATATAATTAAACTTTTTCCTGTAATATTCGGCAGCCTCCGAAGGTTCATATTCTCCCTTGTCATTTTTTGTCCTTAATATATTTAATGCATAATGCTCTAAATCGTTAAAATCAACTATTGACTTTTCTTTCTTTTTCTTCTTATAATTTTTGTCTGTTTTTTCTATCAGCGTCTTTAAGGAAGCAATCGGACCCTGCATTTCGTTTATTTCATCGGCATATTTTTCATACTCCAAATCATATGGCAACAGCTTCTTAATAGAAGCAATAATATTTTTGTAGTTTGCTCTCAAACTGTTATTGTTTTTAGAACCGCTTACTTCAATTTGTTTTTCCAAATCAACATCAGGATATTCTTCTTCCTTAAAAGTATCGGCTCTTGGTGCTTTGAAAGCCTTTAATGCTCTCATAAACTTTTCCATGTCGGAATTGATAAGATTTATAAGGTTGTCTACCAATGCCATGTCTTTTTCCAAAGTATCTAAATAAAGAGACGGACCGTCAGACTCCCTGCAAATTTCAACCGCTGTATTTATATAACCTTTTGCGCCATCCAAAAGAAGCATAATATGGCTTTTAATTTCCGAAAACCAATTGGAGTTTTTCAAATCTTCACCTGTTACATTAAGCATGTCAACACTGTCACCGAGCCATGCGAAAGGATCAGGGAAGCTTAATATGAATTTATATGCATTTTGAATTATTTCGCTTAGCTCATCGTCTCCTCTGTTGCCGGTAAAACCTTCAACTAATTTTCTGAAATTTTCATTGTCATTTATTGAGCTGTATTCCTCTTCTAAGGCTTCATCTACGGAATCCTGCAAAAGTATGCTTAATTCGCTTTTGTCACCGACCCTGAAATTAGGGTCAACATCGGTTAAATGAAAATTTTTCTTTACAACATCCATGCAAAATGAGTCTATCGTTGTAATCATAGACCTGTTCAGAAGTGATAATTGTTTTCTTAAATGTTTAACATTTCCTTCTTTATTTTGCACTGCTTTAATCAATGATTTTTGTATTTTCTGCTTCATTCCGGCAGCAGCAGCCTTGGTAAATGTCACTACCAAGAACTTGTCTATGTTTTCACCGTTTTTTACGAGAGTGATTATCCTCTCTACCATCACCGCAGTTTTTCCGGAGCCGGCTGCCGCAGAAACTAATATATTATAATTTTTCAAATCAATTATACGCTTTTGTTCTTTAGTCCAATCCATTTGAGCCGCCCCCTCCCTTTGCCGGTTTTATAATATCATCCTTGTCCATTTTGCCGATTAAACGAAATGAATTTCCCAAGGACTTGTCAAACTGACAAATACCTATGTATTCACAATACTTGCAAGGTGTTGTTCCGTCGGATTTTTTGAACGGATCAATATTAATATTTCCTTCTAAAATACTCTTTGTCATATCCGCACATTTTTTATAAACAAATTCTATTAAATTATTAAAGGACTCTTCCGTTAAAGCTTTGGTTCTGTTTTCATAAAATTCTCCGTTGCTTTTAAGAGCCGCAGGTATTACGCTTGATGTATTTCCTATATTTTTATCCATAAACTTTACAACTTCTTTATCTCTTAAAACATAGCCTTTAAGCTTTAAGCTCCTGAATATTTCTTCCTCCGGGTCTTTTTCCCTGTTGTCGTCCTTATATACAGGGTCATTTATATAATAATAAAACAACCCGCCTACATTAGGTTTTTTCCCGAACAACTCCCGTCCGTTGTCTATTAAAGCTTTTAAATAAACAATCAGCTGAACCTGAAGTCCTTCTGATGCATCATCCAAATCAATATCATTTGGGGATGATTTATAATCGATTATATTAATATATAATTTATCGTTGTTTTCAAAAACATCAACTCTGTCTATTTTTCCTCTAAGCTTCAATACTTCTTTTATTTTATCCGTTTCTACAGGTATTTCAATAGGTGATAAATAAATTCCCTTTTGTGCCTTTTCATCATTTTTATCCACTAAATCAATTTGAAGCTCAGTATACTTAGGTCTGAAGCCGCCGGACATTAATTGCCGCACTATTGTCCAGCATGTTCTTTTCATGACCCTTTTTATTTTTTCTTTCATATACCTGTTTCTTTGATTTGCTTCGATTGCCGTAATCTTATCAGCCTGCTCCGTTAAAACCTCATCCGTTATTGCGGCAGCTTCCTTTTCGGCTTCATCCCTTGCTATTATGCTTATATCCTTATGTTCTTCATTTATTTTATTGATAAATCTTTCAACAACAGTGTGATATATGTTCCCAAGATCATAAAATTCAATTTTCTGAATAATTCTTGGTCTTGGTCTTAATACATTTTCCATAAAATATTTAAACTGACACTCTGCATAGCTTTCAAGCTTTGAAACCGTCATAGTCATATTATTTTCGTATATTCTTTTAACAATATCCGAATTTAGTGAATTCATGGAATTTTTATATTTTAAAGCTCTGTCTATAATATCAAAATTCACTGTGTCTTCTTTTTCATACCAAGAATAGACATCCTTCCAAATGTCATCTATATCATATCCATCTATGAAATTTCTCATGTTTTCAACAAAGTAATCATATGTTCCACTGTAATTTGACACTGACTCCAATTCATCAGAGCCGCTTAAATCGGAGCCCTCCTTAACGTTAGTGAAAATTTTCTTTATTGTGTCAATGTATAAGGATGGCTGCAAGCTTTCACCAGTAGCCAACCCTAACGGATAGCTTATTGTTAATATTTCCGCAGGGCTTGAAAATACCTTGTAAAGCATGTGTTTTTCTTTAAAAGTGTCATAATCCGCCCCCTTAGTGAGCTTTATATTGTTTTCAAGAAGAATATCTCTTTCTTCGTTTAAGAGCAATCCCTTCTCCGTATTTTTAGCGTCTAAGTTGCTGTCATTTCCTCCTAATATAAATAATGCCCTTGGCTTGGTAACAGCAATTCTGTCAATTGCTCCCACTTCGACCTTATCTATTGACGGCGGAATTATGCTTACTTCAACCTCGCTGAGTCCTGCTTCCAGCATTTTTCTGTACTCTTCCAAAGAAATTTCCGTATCTTGCCCAACCAATAGCAGCTGTTCAAAAATGTCCATCACATAATTCCAGCACTGTGAATATTCGCTGGCTTCCTCAAATTTACCGCAGGCATTAAATCCTTTGACTGCCTTCTCCATTTCTTCTTTTACCTTATGTTTCTCCAGATACCTAAACATAAGTTTTGTGAATTCATTGACAGTTTTAAAGATTTTAATTTCATCTCTTTCAGCTTTAAAATCATCAGCAAACAGCTTTCGGCATTCTTCCATGTCATTGTCTTTCTTATCCACATCAAAGGGTTTAAATTCCCTAAACCACTTTTCTCCCTCAATGCCATACTGCAAAGCGTAATTCTCCAAATAATTAACTTGATTAATTTTCAAAGGAGAAAATCCTGTCTTTAAGTATTCAAAAACATTGTCATGCTTAAATCTCCAAATAAACATATCAAGAACAGAGAGAATATACTTGGTTAAAGGATTATTTAAAATATCTCTTTTTACATCCAAGAAGCAAGGTATTTCATATTGAGCAAATATTCTTTTAACATTTGTTTCATAAATATCCATATTCCCTACGGCAACCTTTATTTCTCTCCATCTGTAGCCCCTGTCCCGCACCAGGGATATTATTTTAGCTGCTGTTTTTTGAGTTTCCGTATATGGATTTAAGGAAGAATAAATATTTATTTTATCAGTATCGCTTTCAATTTTTTCAGTATTTAAACAAAACATATTTTTTTCTATTGCTTTTATTTCAGGAGTTAATGATTTGTTGCCCTTAACAGATATTATTTCAATATCACTGTCTAAGGTTTTTTCTAAAGCCGCATATGTATCATATATAATTTTAAATGCTTCCCAGTCATCATTTTCCTCTAAGCTGTCCAAATAAGAAGAATCCGTATTCAATGAAACAGTCACCTGCTTTGAACAGTCGCAAAGATTTTTCAGCAAATTCAGTCTTTGACGGTTAAAGCTTTCAAAGCCGTCAATCCAAATTTTAGAGTTTCTTATATATGCCGATTCTTTTATTAAAGATATAAATAAGTCAGTTTTATCTTCTTCATCAAAATATTTATTTGAAGTTCTTTCGTTAAATTTACTATAAATTAATTCAATATCGGATAATTTACGCATTAAAAGTTCATCATCAACATCCAAAGCTGCCTGTTTCAGGGAATTGCTGTCAACTAAATTTTGCTTAAATTCGGCTACTAATTCTTCAAATTCTTTAAGAAACCCGCTTTGTTTATATGAATTGCCGAAAATCCTAAGTTTGTCCTTATTTTCTTCAAATATTTGTTTTAAGAGCATGATTTTCCCGAATATGCTTATATCCTGTACCTTCAGACCTCCCACTTCCTCCAGCACCTTGTCCTCAAGCCTTTTAAAGCTTAATATTTCAACATTCATAATGCCGGCTAAATCAAACCTTTCGATAATATCACATTCAGCCTGATAGGTCATAAGCTCAGGTACAATTAATATTAAATTTCCCTTGGTTTCTTTAGCAGAATTCTTGATTTCATCATAAATATATGATGATTTACCTGTATTCGCTCTCCCTGCAATTATTTTAACACCCATAAGTACCGCCTTTGCCATAGTTAAACTTATTGTTCCAACAAAAAATAAACTACCTTTTCCATATCTCCTTCATTCTATAAAAATTGTGTCTATAATCAATTGCTTTAATTATACAGGAATTTTTCTGCTATTGCAATAATTCAATAATTTATGACAGATATAGTGAGATAATTGAAACCAAAAAATTTATATATGAACTACTGTGTAAATTTGACATATTATAATTCAGGAGGTTTGTATATGAATAGATATTGCTATAACGCTGACATAAGCATGCATGAATACAAAAAAAAATTTAACTATAATAATATTGAAGTTTTAGAGCTTTCAATAAAATATCCAAAGATTAGTTTAACAAATAACCCACGGGCGGAAAACCTTATAAACAACCGAATTAAGACGGAAATCATTGATTTTGTCAGATATTCAAAATACTTATACAATCAGGCTATTGAAGGATACCACGAATCACAGGCCAATAATTATCCGTTTCACGGCTACAGCGCTTATATGGAATATACCATAACTTATAATGAAAATTGTTTCTTAAGCTTATATTTTGACAGGTATGAATTTACGGGAGGAGCACACGGAAGTACAATAAGGTCTTCAGACACTTGGGAACTATGTCACGGAACCATTTTGCCTCTCAGCAGCTTTTTTAAGCCGGGAACGGATTACAGGAGCCTGTTGATTGATGAAATGACAAGGCAGGCAGAAGTTATACAGCAAAGAGAGGACATTTATTTTGATGATTATAAAGAATTGATTATCAGTAATTTTAATGAGAACAGTTTTTATCTTTCTCCCTCAGGAATAACGATTTATTATCAACAATATGATATTGCTCCATATTCTACCGGCATAGTTGAATTTACGATTCCATATGACCTAATAAACTGGCATCCGAATTGCTGATAAATATAACGTTTCAAGTTTTGCTTAAATACAAAAAAACCGTTGTAATTTTTAGTGATTTTACTAAAGGCAGGGCTAAATAACAGGCACTGCCTTTAATTTTGGGGAGACTCAAATTGCAATCACACTATCCTTCAATAAAAAACATCAAATACGGTGTGTAAAAATAAGTCAAATCAAAAACAAATTTATTATTTATTACTATTTTCCAAGTGCGGCATTAGTGCCTGCAATTCTTCCGAATACAGTAATATCCGTAATCGCACAAGTACCTACACGGTTGTTGCCGTGAACACTGCCTGTAACCTCACCGGCAGCATACAAACCTTCGATTATTTTTCCGTCAGTGTTTATTACATGAGCATCCGTGTCTATCATAACGCCGCCCATTGTGTGATGAACAGATACAACACCTTTAAGAATGAACCAAGGACCTCCGTTCATCGGAACCATACTTGTAGTACGTCCGAATTCCGGGTCAACGCCATCTGTCATATATTTATTATAGTCATCCATTGTTTTAACAAGATTTTCAGCATTGATATTGAAGTATTTTGCTATTTCTTCAAGAGTATCTGCTTTGTAGAATACTCCTCCTTCAAGACACTGCGCATATTCATTGGCAAATTTTTCTTCAAGCTGCAGACGGTCTGCAACTTCTTGGTTGTAGATAGCATATACGGGACCTTTCTGTGCAAGAATAGCCTCGGCACGAACATCACGCATTGCAACCTCGTTTACGAATCGCTTACCATCCTCGTTAACGTAGATTATACCCTCACCGCTCCAGCTTGGAGCTTCAATTCCGTAGAATACGCCTGTCATAGGGTTGTTGAAAGGATAAAGCTGGATATGCTCCATGCCTTCAAGCTGAGCGCCGATTTTTTCAGCCATTACAATACCATCACCAACGATGGCAGGGGAATTTGTTGTCTGAACAGATTCATCAAGCGTTTCCCAGCGAATGTTGTATTTTTCACGCATTTCTACGTTAGCTCCAAAGCCGCCGGTAGCAAGAACTACACCATTATTTGCGGTAAATACGGCTGTTTTTTCTCCGCTCGAAACTTTAACACCGACAACTCTGCCTGCGTCATTTACAACCAATTCCTCAGCCTTTGTGTTATAAAAGATTTGTACATTCAGTTCCTCAGCCTTTGCAACCAAAGGCGCAACCATACCGGGTCCAAGCTCGACAGGCTCAACTGCACGGGGTACGCTGTGTCCGCCTTCGTGTACAAGATAATCCTGATATTTAACACCTATTGTATCTCTCAGCCAGAGGGCGCCGTCAAGAGCGTTGTTTACGACTGTATCAACCATTTCCTTGCGAGCTAACTTTCCGCCGCCTTCCCACATTTCCTGAGCAAATTTTTCGTTGCTGTCCTCGATACCTTTTTCTTTTTGAAGCCAGTTGCCCGCACAAGCAAGCTCCGCATAAGAAAGAAGTGTATTGCCGCCTGCATAAGGCATTTTCTCAACAAGAACCACATTTTCAGCACCATTTGTTTTTGCTTCGATAGCTGCACAAAGACCTGCACCGCCGGCACCGATTACTACTACATCATATTCTGCATCTTTGATTTCAACTTTCTGCTCAGCTTCTCCGGTAAGTTCTTTTGATGCTAAATTAACTTTTCCTGTCTTTAGTGCATTATTAATTGCTTCTATCATGCCCTTAGAACTATATGTAGCCCCTGTAACAATATCAACATCTGTGCTGTTTTTTTTAATAACAGCAGCTGATATACCTTCAAATGCTGACTTTCCCAAAACGGCATTTTCCCCTTGCTCAAGAACATTTATATTGGTAATAATGCCATCTTTAACCTCAACTTCAACTTTAATTTCACCATGTAAACCATTGCCGACACCTTCATATTTTCCGCTTGAATATTTAGTTTCTTCTTTCTCCCTGCATGCTGCCAATGAAAAAATCATACTTATTAATAAGCACAGCAAAATTATTCTTTTAAACATGTTTTTTCCCATTAATATTTCTCCTCTTCAATATGACTATGTTCAATCATGAATTTCAAAAATTTATAATTTTGTTATAGCTTTTGCCAGTATTCATTTTTTATGTATTTTTCTGTCATTTTTTTTAAATTTTTATAATTACAGGCATTGTGTCTTTCTTTGCGTCGCTTCTCATAGAATTATTGAAATCAACATGTAAGAACATAATAAGCAACCGCTAAAATGCAAGAATCCGGGTACATACCCGGATTCTTGCATTTTAAATATTGGAGCAATCATTATTCTTTTAATCAATGAACAAAAAATGAGTGTCTATATTGAATTATCCTTGTTAAAGACAATATCCGGTACCATTTCTTCAAAGCGGACCGAAACAGATTCCGCAGCTCCACTTTTTAAATTGAAAGTTAGCGGCAGTGAAATTAAAAATACATCCTCCAAAACATCGTCTGCGCGGAATACATCATGGTGATAATGCTTCAACGGAATATTCATATCTCTGTATTGCATGTAAAGCACATTGTTTTCATAATTTATATTTATGGTACCGTAACCTTTGTCATAGTATGTGCCCGCATATTCATTTAACGGCAATGAAGGATATGTTCCGGGAACTTGTTCTTCTTTAAAGTAATTAGCATCACAGTCACGGTATGTTTCTTCTGTGGGCAATTCATCCCCATGAAATTTGCCTGCCCAATCTTCATACTTTTCTCCAAGCATTTCGTCCAGCAACGTATATAAAACACCGTACATAAAGGACACCGAAGGTGAATGCAAGTTGATAAGTATCGCGGCGCCAATGCCTGCTTCAGGGAGAAATGCCTGTATTGAGCTGTAGCCTTCTATTTTCCCCGTATGCTTATGAAAAGAGCGACCCTTATAGTATCCTGTCCTCCATCCCATGGCATAGTTGTTACATTCATAAAATTCTCCGTCTTTTCCCAATGATTCAGAAAATACAGATTGAACAGAATGCATTTCTTTGAATGTTTCCGGTTTAATAAGCATGGAGCCGTACTGAGTTTTTCCTCCGTCAATATGCATTTTCAGCCACTTGGCCATGTCATTTGCAGTAGAATTAACAGATGCCGCAGGTCCCGCCATATCTAAATTCCATATATTAAGAGGATTTAATCTGCCATTCCTATAGCGATATGGAACAGCAAAATTTATATCCTTTTTCATTATATTAACCGAGCAATTTGTGCGGTGCATATAAAGTGGGTCAAAAATATATTTCTGCATTAAATCATCCCACGTCTCGCTAACTGCGCATTCCGCAACATATCCTACCAACGCATAAATTACATTGCTGTAAATTGCTTCACCTCTAAAATCTGTACAGGGTTTAATAAACTTCATGCTTTCAGCCAACTCCTCCCTGCTTTTATCGCCCGGCCATAAAGCATCATGAGTTCCGAATCCTGTTTTGTGAGAAAGCATGTCCCTCAATGTCATATTCTTAGCCTTTGGGTCATACATTATCAGCTTTGGCGCATAAGTTGTCACCGGCTCATCATAGCTGAGAATTCCCTTATCAGCAAGAACCGCAATAAGTGCTGATGTCATTGATTTTGATATGGATGCTATTCCAAATTGCGTATCAGCTGTAACAGGAAGATTTCCTTCCATGTTTCGATATCCGAATCCCATTGAATCGTAAAGCTTTCCATCCTTTAGAACGGATATTGCACAACCCGGTATTTTCCAGTAATCCATTTCTTTTTTTACTATACTTTTTGTTTTTTCCGATAATTTGCCCATTTTAACCTCTGTTTTATTTATTTTCTCCAAATTCCCCATAAAAACATTCATCTTCATATTGTTCGCTGCCATATATAATATTCTTATGTATTCAATAAATTTTTTTAGTGTACAGCTATTCTTATTTTGTACTATTACTATTTATTCATCTGAATTTTTCATTCTAAAGCAGTTAAAATTAATCGGTCAACTTGTTAATGGCATTAGGTAAATAATTAATCAGGTCTCCTGCCGTAAGCGAATATTCACCCAAATTCATAACTCCTATATCACCGGCTAAACCATGCAAATATACCGCCGCTCTTAATGCATTTTTAATTTCGATTCCCTGACCGATTAAGGAAGCAATCGCCCCCGTCAATACATCTCCGCTGCCGGCTGTTGCCATGCCCGGATTTCCGGTAGTATTAATGAAAACCTGACCATCGGGACATGCAATGACAGTTCTTGCTCCTTTCAATATTAGATAGACCTTATATTTTAAAGAAAAATCCTTAGACTTCTCAATAATATCAGTTCTTATATAGTCAATATCCGCATTGAGCAATTTTGCCATTTCACCATAATGAGGCGTCAAAACAATTGGGTTTTCATGTTTTTTTAAATTATTTAATTTCAGCTTGTTTATGCCCTCCGCATCTATAACCAACGGCTGCTTGCAATTATCCAATAAATAATTTAAAATCTCGGCATAATCAGTTATATTTGTACAGCCTGAGCCTGTTGCTGCCACATCAGAATAATCGATAATTTCTTTTTGCAGCTTTTCAAAGGAAATATTATTAACATCATAGGTGCATGTTATGGCTTCCAATGACATAGCTTCCACAACAGAATAAATTTCACCAGGTATAAATCCCTTAACAAGTCCGGAGCCGCATCTTAGAGCTGCATTAAGATTTAATACGGCAGCTCCTGCCATTCCCTTTGAACCGGAAACAAATCCAACCTTGCCATAGGTGCCCTTATGAGAATTTCTGATTCGTTTTTTAATTATATTCTTTACATCATCTAATTCTGTTAAATGAACATCCGTTATCTTATTAATTTCTTTAATTGCAGCTTCTTCATCCATTCCTAAAATGTAATTATCTAAACTACTCATAGTTTTCCTCGGTTTTTTATCATTATTATCTGTTCACCGGTAATAAACCGGAAGGTCCGTCCCCGGAATCCCCCTCTTTATCCAATATTATAATCCATATATTACTTACTATCAATGCAAAAATTCCTTGACATGAGTCCAAGGGTTTCATAACATTTTTCAAGGTATTATTTCACTGTCATAATTCTTCCAAAGGATTCCTCTTGCAGTCAGGTTTCGGTAAAATGTTTCGTTTCTTCCTTTCATCAAGCTGTTGCAAGGATAGATAAAATATAAAGGCCTTTCTATTGAATAACCTTTTAGTGAAAGATAACATAATTCACCATTCTCAACTTCCTGCTTAGCAACGTCTTCATACATGAACGAAATAGCATCTGAATTTTTCAGCACCTTTTTAATAATACCGAAACTGCTTATTTCAAATATTTTTTTAAATGAAAGAATTGAGTCATTGTTTTGATATAAATAATTTTCAAATATTTCTCTTGTTCCGGAACCCTCTTCACGTAAAATCAAAGGGTAATTATGAAATTCCGGCAAGTACGAATTCTTGCCGCCCAAAGGATGACCCTTGCGCGCCACAGGGATAAATTTTGTAGTGCAAAACTCATGATAATAAAATAAAGATTTGTCAAAAATGCCTTCTATGAAAGCACAGTATAATTCATTATTTAAAAGCATTTCAATTATAGATTTTGTATTTTTAACAGTTAATGAAAAGAGTTCATTAGAATTTGATATATATGAATTTAAATATGAAGGTAAATAATAATCGGCTATGGAAAGAGTAGCACCAATTTTAAGAGGTGTTTCTATACTTTTTAATCTGTTTATTAATTGCTTCTCATTGGCTGCCTGGAAATTAGCATAATTATATAATGCCTTTCCCCCTTCTGTTAAATTAACGGACTTTCCTTCAATTTCTATTAACTTACAGCCATAATACTCCTCTAATTTTTTTATATGCTGTGAAACAGCAGGTTGTGTCAGGTTTAAATATGCAGCTGCTTTTGTATAATTTTTTAGCTCCGCAACTTTTAAAAATGTAAATATTTTTATATCAAGCATAATATAATCTCCAATCTTTACTTATTATAACATATTTTTATCATTCATAAAATATCATAATTTGATTTTATCATGCTTTTATAATAAAATTCTTTTATAGCAAATAGGGAGGACAATAATGAAAAAGCATTTTAACATTCTACCCGGCTTCGCCTTAGCATTATTAATAGCACTGAGTGCCAGATGGATTGAATCTCTTTTACCGATTCCTCTTATCGGAGATTCGGTAATAGCATTATTTATAGGAATGGCAATCAATCAAATAAAAAAACCTAATAAATTAATTCAAACAGGTTTAAAATTTACATCAAAAAAAGTTCTTAAATTTTCTATAATATTATTAGGTGCAAGCTTAAGTATCGGAACTATTTTAAATGTTGGACGCCTGTCATTAACAGTTATGATTTTCACTCTTTTAACTTGCTTTGGCGGCGGGTACTTTATTGGGAATTGGCTGAATTTAAATTGGAAACTTTCCAATATGATTTCAGCAGGAACAGGTATCTGCGGAGGTTCGGCAATTGCAGCAATAGCACCCGTAATAAATGCCGAAGATAAGGATATTGCATATGCGATGTCAGCTACTTTCCTTTTTGATATGGCAATGATAGTTCTATTCCCCATAGCCGGCAAGGCAATGGGATTAAGCGACATGGCATATGGCCTTTGGACAGGAACTGCTGTAAATGATACATCAAGCGTCGTAGCGGCAGGATATGCATTCAGTGAAGCGGCAGGAGATTTTGCCACCATGGTAAAACTTACCCGCACACTTTCTATTATACCTACTGTATTAATTTTTTCATTAATAAATGTTAAGGTTAATATAAAAGCAGAATCAGAAACAGGTATAATTACAGAGCCTATTAAAATTAAATTAACATCACTGTTTCCATGGTTTATATTGGCTTTTGCAGGAATGTCCGTGGTAAACAGCATTGGATTGATACCGTTAAATATATCGGTCGGAATGAAAAGTATCAGTAAATTTCTAATGGTTTCTGCATTGGCAGCAATAGGTTTAAACACTGATTTTCAAGAAATGAAAGCTTCGGGAATAAACCCGATGATCCATGGGTTTATTATATCAGCGCTGGTAGCTGTTGTTGCCTTAGCGGTAGAGTATTTCATAGGATTAATACCAAGTTAGACCGGCATCCGGCACACACTGTCCAGCCTTCTAAGGTCTCATCAGCTTGTGATTATGCAGATGATTTTTTGAGAAAAAGCCATGCATTCATGATACTGCATGGCTTTTTCTTATATGTTATTTTAATTGATTATTTGCTGTTTCTCCGGCAATTCTTCCTGTATATATTGCTAAAGCAATAGCGGTTCCGGTTGCAGGATATACTCTGTTGAAAACATTTCCAAACATTAATTCACCCGCTGCGAACAAGTTTTCAATCGGTTCTCCGTTTGCGCCAATCACTTGACAATTTTCATCTACCTTAAGCCCCGGCATAGTTCCTATGATACAGGCATGAATCGGAACAGCATAAAACGGTCCTGCCGTTGGTGGTTTCATTTGAGATAGTACACTGCCAAATTCGTCTTCCGTACCATTGGCAACTGTTGTATTGTATTTTTCGACTGTGGCAACAAAGTTTTCTTTATTTAGACCAATTTTATCAGCTAATTCTTCCAATGTATCAGCTTTATAAATTAAGCCCATTTCAACCCCGGCTTCAAAATCTTCAATTCTGTCTCCTTGGGAGTCGTGAATACCAAAGCTTATATCATCAGTTTGCAAATATGTTTGCAGAGCTATATCCGTACTTTGTCCGGTTTCGTCCACAAATCTTTTTCCTTCTTTATTAACAATCAATTCCGGTACCCAAACAAGACTGCCTACCACACCCTTATATCCCATTTTCGGAGTTAATGCTTCATATGACATTACGCCATTACCGACAATTTCAACACCTAATTCCCTGGTCATTTCGATTCCGTCACCGGTAGACCCTGCTGATAGGAACGGCCATTTGGTTGCTGAATCAGGATCTAATTCTTTTAATAATTTTGGATTATTACCAAAGCCGCCTGTTGCTAAAATAACCTTCTTGGCATTTACTGTATATTCCTTTTCATTATCTTCTACTTTTACGCCTTTTACAACATTGTCCTCTACAATTAGTGAAGTAACCTTTGAATTAACTCTTATCTCTGCTCCCTTTTCTTTTGCAAAATTAATCAGAAACTCTGCAGCCTGATTGCCTGCGGCATCATCCCTAAACTTTGTCAGAGTAGCACCTCTGTTTGTTTCAAATCTGTAAATACCCGAATTCGGATAAGTTTCATTTACACTGTCAACATCCCAAGGTGCCCCGTTATCTATTAAATAATCAAAGGTTTCGCCCGCAATATCGGCAATATGTTTTACAAGCGGAGCATTTGCTTCAGTTTCTGATCTCATTTCAAACCATTCTAAAAGTGATTCCGGTGTAAAACTTTCCTCAGTTACATATTTAGAACCGTTTCCTGTCCAGAAAAGTCCCCCTGACAATGCAAGTGAACCTCCGGTAAAAGGCATTTTTTCAAGAACCAATATATTTATATCTTCATTTTTCGCCAATTCTATTGCCGCCGATAATCCCGAAGCTCCTGCACCGGCAACAACTACATCATAATACTCATCTTCACCTTTTACTAAAGCGGGTTTTTCTTTTTTAACATCTAATAATTTCAGGTCTGCTCCTGATTGGGATAATGCTTTTTTAGCTGCGCCTATTATGCCGATACTTGACATTGTAGCGCCGGCAACCGCATCTACCGCAACACTTTGATTTTCTACAATAGCGGCTGGTATGGATTCATTGGCATAATTAAATAATCTTTCAGAATCAACATGTTCCAATATCTTTACTTCTTTAATTTTTTCCTCATCCACAGTAACTTGTACTTTAATGGGTCCCTTCATACCTTCGGATTCACCAACATATGTACCTGCCTTGAATTTTATTGCGGATGAATCACTTGGAGCTTGATTACTGCTTTCATTGCTATCTTGGTTATTGATTTGATTACTGCTTTGATTACATCCTACATGCATTGATGCAATCATTGATAAAATTAATACATAAACTAATATCTTTTTCAACTGTATTACTCCTTTTCTCCTTAAAATTTATTGTAAATTGTTATTTGCTAATAGTATAAGGTCTCAAGGAGCTTTAAAGTCAATGAAAATTTTTTGTCAATTTTTTTCAAAGGGCAACCAGGCTTGATGCCAATTAATGTATTCACCGCCAACTTTACGCATCAAAACACTTTTTGTTATAACATCTTCAGTTAAATTCATACCCTGATTATTCATATACTCAATGGCAGGCCGCAACAGAGAAGGTGATATATTTTTACTTGATTTAGTTTGAATTCCCGTTAAAATACATAATTTGGAGGGGAAAAGTTTTACATATTCCGATTCTTCTATTCCCAACAATTCCGCATACTCCTTATATATTCCCAATCCGACGGTGAAGTTATCTTCACCGCTGTGTATACTGTTTAACGGAAATAGTGTACTGGAAAAAGCAAATGGGATTTTATCAATCCAATCATTTATTGCTTGTCGTAATTTTTTATCGGGATAAAGGACATACCCTTCCTGCATTTCAAGTCGATATATTTCAGGACGATATACCAACTGATATACCCCCGTTATTTCATCGGAATTTGTGATATTTTCTTTCTCTTTATCTAAATAATTCAAAAGATATGTACTGCGTTCGATATCCTTTTGAATATCCTCCCTTTTCTTAGATAAGTATGAAATTATGTCCATTGTATCGAATTTATTAAGAAGATCCGCTGTTTCATCCAAGGTATAGCCTAATTGCCTATAGGTTCTGGCTCTTATCAGCATATGTATCTCCCAACCGCCATAATACCTGTATCCGGTCTCCTCGTCTCTTTCAGGTCTTATTATTCCCTTACTCTCATAATACCTGATTGCTTCTGATGATAAATCCAATAATTTAGCAACCTCGCTAATTCTATATTTCATTAAGTAACTCTCCTTTTAGTTGTTCAGCAAAACCCCTTGAATTTCTGTCCAAGGGGCTTGAAAATTATTTCAGCATACCGCTGTTTTCCCATTTACTGCCTTTATATCTTATGATGAAAAAGGCGCTTCTTACTATCCAGTCAATAATCATAGCAACCCAGACTCCAAACATTCCAATGTTGAAATACTTTGAAAGAACAATTCCAAAGCCTATCCTTACTATCCACATGGAGCTTACACTGACAATCATCGTGTGCCGAACGTCATTTGAGGCTCTTAATGTATTTGGAAGAGTAAAAGCTAACGGCCATAATAAACAGGAACATACACCGTAGAAAATAAAAACCTTGCTTGCCAACGCCGCTGTTTCTTCTGAAAGATTATATGCTCTAAGAATTAACGGTATTGAAGAAATTATGATAACATTCA